>Ga0209309_10000079_pt1 | contig 132415 bp, 108 predicted proteins | sample COGITO_mtgs_1204_2_FD_184807 | JGI IMG/M metagenome (GOLD analysis project Ga0209309, IMG submission 184807) | Pelagic marine microbial communities from North Sea - COGITO_mtgs_120412 (SPAdes) (version 2) | ecosystem: Environmental > Aquatic > Marine > Epipelagic ... | reverse complement strand
GATGATTACCTAGAGCATCACCGAAGGAGTGATGGTGATAACACTAGCTTCATATTGGAGTGATCAGAGGAAGGACTTCCAGTCCTGTGTCAAAACCCCTGCACTTTTAGTGCAGGGTGGTTTAGTTACTTTAACGATATTATTGCATAATAAGATCAATAACTTAAAAAACTTATTACGAAAACGTTGTAGAAATTTTTTTGTTCAAAAACAGAGGAGTACAATCAAAAAATCCCAGATAAGTCATTATCTGGGATTTAAAAAATTTAGGTAATCAACTGCTATTCTGTAGATTCCTTTGCTTTTTCAATCTTTACGGTAAGTTCATTAGATTCTGGATCTAGATCCATAAAGATAGAATCACCTTCTACCAACTGGCTATTTACGATTTCTTCTGCAAGTGCATCTTCAATATACTTTTGGATGGCACGTTTCAGAGGTCTTGCTCCATATTGTTTGTCAAATCCTTTGTCTGCTATATAGTCTTTAGCAGCATCGCTAAGGACTAACTTATATCCAAGGTCATCAATACGGGCAAACAACTTAGCTAACTCAATATTAATAATCTTATGGATGTCCTCGCGTTCCAGTGCGTTGAAAATGATTACGTCATCGATCCTGTTCAAGAATTCTGGCGCAAACGTCTTTTTCAAAGCTCCTTCAATTACACTGCGTGCATTGTCCATTTCAGCATCTTTACGGGCTGCGGTTCCAAAACCTACTCCAGAGCCAAAGTCTTTCAACTTGCGGGCTCCTATGTTAGAGGTCATAATGATAATCGAGTTTCTAAAATCGATCTTTCGACCAAGACTGTCTGTAAGGTAACCATCGTCTAGAACTTGCAATAGCATATTGAAAACATCTGGATGTGCCTTTTCAATCTCATCTAATAAGATTACAGAATATGGCTTTCTACGTACTTTTTCAGTGAGCTGGCCACCTTCTTCATAACCTACATATCCTGGAGGTGCGCCTATCAATCTAGAGATGGCAAATTTCTCCATGTACTCACTCATATCTACTCGTATCAGTGCATTTTCAGAGTCAAATAGCTCTTTGGCAAGCACTTTGGCAAGCTGGGTTTTACCTACGCCAGTCTGTCCCAAGAATATAAAGGAACCAATCGGTTTATTAGGGTCTTTTAAACCAGCACGATTACGCTGTATGGCTTTTACTACCTGCTTGACGGCCTTATCTTGACCTATGACTAGATCTGTAATGCTGTGATCCAGATCTTTTAATTTTTTCATTTCCTTAGTAGCGATGCGATTCACGGGAATACCGGTCATCATACTCACAACTTCGGCCACGTTTTCATCAGTCACTGTATCACGTTGAAGCTTAGAAGCTTCATGCCATTCTTCTTGTGCTTCGGTAAGAGCCTTTTCTAGCTTTTTCTCATCATCACGCAGTTTGGCAGCTTGTTCGTATTTCTGCTTCTTCACTACATTATTTTTCTCCTGCTTTACGTCTTCCAGCTGCTTCTCTAAATCTAGAATTTGTTGGGGCACCTCGATATTTGCAATATGAATGCGAGATCCAGCCTCATCTAAGGCATCAATAGCTTTATCAGGCAGGAATCTGTCGGTCATGTAACGACTGGTCAACTTGACACAAGCCTCGATGGCCGCTGGTGTATAGGTGACATTATGATGATCCTCATATTTGTCCTTAATGTTATTCAATATCTCAATGGTTTCTTCTACGGTTGTAGGCTCGACCATAACCTTCTGGAAACGGCGCTCTAAAGCACCATCCTTTTCAATGCTGTTGCGATATTCATCTAAGGTAGTTGCACCTACACATTGAATTTCTCCACGGGCTAATGCCGGTTTGAACATGTTGCTCGCATCAAGTGATCCTGCAGCACCACCAGCACCTACTATGGTATGTATTTCATCGATAAAAAGTATGATATCCTCATTCTTTTCCAGTTCGTTCATCACGGCTTTCATGCGTTCCTCGAACTGACCGCGGTATTTTGTGCCCGCCACAAGGCTGGCAAGATCAAGCGTGATGACCCGTTTGTCATAAAGGATGCGGGACACCTTGCGCTGGATAATGCGTAGGGCGAGACCTTCTGCGATGGCGCTTTTACCTACACCAGGTTCTCCAATTAATAATGGGTTGTTCTTTTTACGGCGGCTTAAAATCTGGGAAACACGTTGTATTTCCTCGTTTCTACCTACTACTGGATCTAGTTTATCTTCCTCTGCCATGCGGGTTAAATCCCGACCAAAGTTGTCTAATACAGGTGTTTTAGACTTCTTAGTTCCTTTCTTATCACCGGCTGGTGAAAAAAGATTTTCTTTTCCTTCATCGTCTTTCATATCTTCTGGATCATCATTAAAGGACTGCGCTAGAGGATTTTCAAAGGAGCCATCATCTTGGGAAAGCATCAGTTTAAATTCTTCCTTGACGCTGTCATAATCCACTCGCAGCTTGTTCAACAACTTAGTCGTCGGGTCGTTCTCGTTGCGTAAAATACAAAGCAGGAGATGCGCTGTATTAATGGAGGTGCTTTGAAAAAGTTTAGCTTCCAGAAACGTGGTTTTGAGCGCACGTTCTGCCTGCCGCGTTAGGTGCAGGTTTTTCTTTTCATTGACAACCGTTCCAGTGCCTGGATTTGCCGGGCTCAATATCTCGACCTTACGACGCAAGTGGTCTAGGTCAACAGATAGGTTATTAAGTATCTCAATTGCCTTTCCATCGCCATCGCGCAGCAATCCCAGCATTAAATGTTCAGTTCCTATAAAATCATGACCCAACCTCAGTGCTTCTTCCTTACTGTAGGCGATCACGTCCTTTACTCTTGGTGAAAAATTATCGTCCATTATGCTTCTTTGTCTAAATGTAATTAAAGATATGTTTCAAAAAGCATTCCAAGGTATAATAATGGGTTAAAGCCTTGTTCCGCTTTCGCGAAAGCGCAACATATACAGCTCAAATGACACGTTTTGAGAGCTTGTACAACTTATCCACACCTAAACCCTTAATCTGTTAATAAAAACCCTCTTAGAACGAACGCAGAGCCTTATCCTTACTAGCATTTTGCTTAAATTGCTCTTTGTTAAAATAATAAGCTTTAAAATAGAATTTTAAATGGCAGATGGAGAAAAGTTAATCCCAATCAATATTGAGGATGAAATGAAGTCGGCATACATCGATTATTCGATGTCGGTCATAGTGTCACGGGCACTGCCAGATGTACGAGATGGTTTAAAACCCGTACATAGGCGAGTGCTTTTTGGAATGTATGAATTGGGAGTTCTTTCCAATCGAGGATATAAAAAGAGTGCGAGAATCGTTGGTGAGGTATTGGGGAAGTACCACCCACATGGTGATACCTCTGTCTATGACACGATGGTACGAATGGCTCAGGAATGGTCCCTACGCTACATGCTTGTAGATGGTCAAGGAAACTTTGGTAGTGTGGATGGGGATCCACCAGCAGCCATGCGATATACGGAAGCCCGGATGCGCAAAATTTCTGAGGAACTACTTGCAGATATTGATAAAGAGACGGTAGATACGCAACTTAACTTTGACGACACTCTGTCAGAGCCTACGGTACTGCCTACAAAAATACCTAACCTCCTAGTGAACGGTGCCAGTGGTATCGCAGTAGGTATGGCGACAAACATGCCTCCCCACAACCTGACGGAAGTAGTGGATGGGATCGTTGCCTATATGGACAATAACGATATTGAAATTGATGAGCTCATACAGCACATCAAAGCTCCAGATTTTCCAACAGGTGGTATTATATACGGTTATGATGGTGTTAAGGAAGCCATGCATACCGGCCGTGGACGTGTAAAAATACGTGGTCGTGTAAGAATTGAAGAAGTAAAAGGTCGCGAGTGTATTATTGTGGACGAATTGCCTTACCAGGTCAATAAAGCCGATATGATCAAGAAAACGGCAGACCTGATCAACGATAAAAAATTAGAAGGAATCTCCTCCATCCGTGATGAGTCGGATAGGAATGGAATGCGTATCGTTTATATTTTGAAACGCGATGCGATTCCTAATATCGTAGTCAATACGCTATACAAGCATACGGCACTACAATCTTCTTTTAGTGTGAATAATATCGCATTAGTAAAAGGCCGTCCTGAAATGCTAAACATTAAGGACATGATTCACCACTTTGTGGAGCACCGTCTGGATGTAATCGTTCGTAGAACGACCTATGATTTGCGCAAGGCAGAGGAACGGGCGCATATATTAGAAGGGCTGATCATCGCGAGTGATAATATTGATGAGGTCATCAAGATCATCCGTGCCAGTTCAAATGGCGAGGAAGCAAGGGAGAACTTAATCAAAAGGTTTGAGCTTTCTGAAATCCAGGCACGTGCGATTGTAGAAATGCGTTTGCGTCAATTGACTGGACTAGAGCAAGACAAATTACGTACGGAGTATAATGAACTTCTCCTAACCATTGCAGACTTGAAAGAGATTCTAGCCCATAAAGATCGCAGAATGGTGATCATCAAGGAAGAACTGGCCATGGTTCGTGAAAAGTATGGAGATGAGCGTCGTTCTACAATTGAGTATGCTGGAGGAGATTTGAGCATGGAAGACATGATTCCAGATGAGCAAGTGGTGATTACGATTTCTCACGCGGGCTATATTAAAAGGACGAGCTTGAACGAATACAAAACCCAAAACCGTGGTGGTGTAGGGCAGAAGGCAAGTACTACTCGAGATGAAGATTTCCTAGAAGATATATTTGTAGGAACCAACCACCAGTACATGCTCTTCTTTACAGAAAAAGGGAAGTGTTTCTGGATGCGCGTTTTTGAAATTCCTGAGGGAAGCCGCACTTCAAAAGGTAGGGCGATTCAGAATTTGATCAATATTGAGCAGGATGATAATGTGAAAGCAGTCATCTGTACGCAAGATATCAAGGACGAAGAATACATCAATAGTCATTATGTGATTATGTGTACTAAAAAAGGGGTTGTGAAGAAAACATCACTAGAACAATATTCGCGACCACGCTCTAATGGAATCAACGCGATTACCGTGCGGGATGGCGATATGCTCCTGGAGGCTAAGTTAACAACCGGAGACAGTCACGTTCTATTAGGACTGAAAAGCGGTAAAGCCATACGCTTTGACGAGAAAAAAACTCGGGCGATGGGAAGAAATGCCAGCGGTGTGAGAGGTATTAGGTTAGCTAATGATGATGACGAAGTTATTGGAATGGTAGCCGTAAATGATATGGATTCTGAAATCCTAGTTGTTTCACAAAAAGGCTACGGGAAACGTTCCAGCCTTGAGGATTATCGGGAAACCAACCGTGGGGGTAAGGGAGTCAAAACAATATCCGTTACCGACAAGACAGGTGGGTTAGTAGCACTTAAGAACGTTCAAGATGATGATGGACTGATGATTATTAACAAATCTGGGGTTGCAATTCGCATCAATGTTTCCGACCTTAGAGTCATGGGACGTGCGACCCAGGGAGTTCGTTTGATCAATTTGAAAGGGAACGATAGCATTGCCGCTGTCGCGAAAGTTGCGAAAGAAGATGACGAAGAGGAAAATGAAGATTTACTGGATGAGGAAGGCAACCCGATTGCGAGTGCATCCGAAGAAAATTCAGAGAATGGCACAACCCTTGAGAATGATGATAGTGAAGAAGAATAATTTAAACATTAAATAATGAAAAACATATTCATAATCGCAGCCCTAGCCTTTACCACCCTTGGGTTTGCTCAAAGGAAAGAGCTTAAAAAAATTGAAAAAGCAATAGCAGATAAAGATTTTAAAGAGGCTATTGATGAATTCAATCAAATAAACGAAAGCGAAGTAGAGTCCAAATATTTAGCTGACTATACCTTTTATAAGGCAGCCATCACAATGGGAAATCCTGCTAGACCTATTGCTACTGAACAAGAACTGAGACAAATTATTGAGATGTTAAAGGAAGCCGGTGAACTAGGTTTTAATGATGAGGAACAAATAATTTATTATCAACAGACTGCTGCAGATGCTATATTATCAGGTGCCCAGAAAAAATTAGCCTCTGGTGATCAAAACGGGGCATTGGACGATGTGATCTATCTTTTAGAACTTAGTCCAGATAATTCTTCCTTACGAGAAAATGCTGCCAACCTCGCGTACCGAACAGGAGACTTTGAGCTAGCAAAAGCAAATTATGAAATGCTTCTAGAACAAGGATACACTGGGGTGGAAGAAACAGTGGTTGCTACTAATGTCAAAACAGGTGAAGTGTCTGCGTTTCCAAATAAGCAGACGGCAGAGTTTGCTGTTCTTTCAGGTGAGTTTAAAGACATTGTTAAGGAGGAGTCAGAGTCTCAATTAGGAGCTATTGTGTCAAACCTGGCATGGACCTATAAGAATAATGGTCAGTTAGATAAAGCAAATGCTTTAGTCATTGATATGTTGAATAAATATCCAGAAGACGCCAGCTTGAAAACGGTCACTCCAGATCTTTATCTCATGCTGGGTAAGAATGATGATTATGAAAGAGCAATAAAAGAGCTGAAAACTGAAATTAAAGACCCTCGTGTTTTTGAGAATTTAGGTATAGGAGCAGCTGAAAAAGGAAATTGGGATCAAGCAATCGACTATTATGATAAAAGCTTAGAACTGGCACCTGATAATTACGCTGCTCAAAATAACATTGCAGTAGCTTGTCTCAATAAGGCAAACCTCGATAAAACTAATGCTGAAGACCGAAAGATGTTTTATACTAAAGCAATGCAGCATTTAGAAAAGGTGTTAGAATTGAAACCAGATCTAGCTAGCGCTAAACAAACGCTTCTAGGCCTTTACAAATTTCTAGGAATGGAAGATAAAGCGGCTGCTCTTGAAGCTAAAATGTAATTGTAAATGATCACATAATTTTAAATTAAAAGCCCTGCTCTCGCCGGGTTTTTTTATAGAATTTGTTTGATCATTCTCAATTTGTGAGTGTGTGTTGCGGTCTCCAGATTGAAGATTCCACTCTGATCAATACGATCAATTCTAACCTTGCCGTGCGCATGTATGATATGATTGTCCTTCATAATGATACCCACGTGCGTAATAGCTCCTTCAGCATTGTCAAAAAAGGCTAGGTCTCCAGGGTCAGATTCTTCTATGAAACTTAAAACTTGACCATGTTTTGCCTGCTGGCTGGCATCTCTGGATAAGCGATAGCCGTTGAGACGATAAATGAGCTGCGTAAAGCCGCTACAATCGATTCCCAAACAGCTCCTGCCACCCCACAAGTAGGGTGCATTAAGCAATAACAAGGCATGATCAATGAGTTTTGATTTGGGTAATTGTTCAGACTCCATTGCCATGGCACCACTATTAAATGAATCTCCTAAAACCTTTGTTGAAGAGATTTGAGACCCCATTACTAAGGTGCTCAAGGTGTTGTCTTGATGGGTGATGATGGACAGTGGATCTTTCGCGTAAGCGATATCTTCATTTTCAGCTAAGCTATCATAGCTTTCACTGGCGATCTCTTCAAACTGCTTGTTATCTATCCAGCCTTCATATTGATCGTTGTGTAGCCTTATTTTCGACCATTTTTTACGCTGTTCGATGACTTTAAAAACTTCGCCATACAAGACTTGAGAGACCATTTCGCTTTGATCTCTAGCTTCCAGTCTCAAGGGAACAATGGAAATGGGGCAAATCCCGTATTTCATCTATTTATGAGCCTCTATGATTATAGCAGTGGCGCCGCCACCGCCATTACAGATTCCTGCAACCCCTATTTTTCCGCCTTCGTTTCTAAGAGTGCTTAATAATGTGGCTACGATTCGTGCGCCACTGCATCCTAGAGGATGACCTAGGGAAACAGCACCACCGTAGACATTTACATTTTTATCATTCAGACCCATAAGCTTCATGTTTGCTAAACCAACTACTGCAAAAGCTTCGTTCAACTCAAAATAATCCACATCGTCGATGGAGATTCCAGCCTTTTCAAGAGCTTTGGGAACTGCCTTTGAAGGTGCGGTCGTAAACCTTACTGGCTCTACGGCAGCATCAGCATATCCTAGAATGGTCGCAAGGGGTTTGATGCCTAGGGAAGCTGCTTTTTCCTCGCTCATTAAAATTAGCGCAGCCGCTCCATCGTTGATAGTACTCGCGTTTGCCGCAGTGACAGTGCCGTCCTTAGTGAAAGCAGCTCTCAGTTGTGGGATTTTATCAAGCTTTACATTAGTAAATTCTTCATCTGTGTCTACAATGATATCATCCCCACGTCTTTGCTTGACAGCAACGGGAACTACTTCATCATCAAATTTTCCAGCTTCCCAAGCAGCCGCTGATCTTTTGTAAGATTGTATTGCGTATGCGTCTTGGTCTTCACGACTAAAACCGTTTTCCTGAGCGCATAAATCAGCACAGGTACCCATAGCATTATGGTCGTAGGCATCTACGAGCCCGTCACGTTGCATTCCATCTATCATGGTAGATGGGCCAAATTTCTGTGGAGTTCTCAAATGCACGTAATGTGGGATCATACTCATGTTCTCCATTCCTCCCGCAACAACCACTTCTTGATCTCCCATAGCGATGGCTTGTGCCGCCATGTTGATGCTTTTCATTCCACTAGCACAAACTTTATTAATTGTTGTTGCAGGCGTTTCAAGCGGTAGTCCAGCACCTATTGCGGCTTGTCTAGCTGGTGCTTGACCCGTATTGGACTGTACAACATGTCCCATGTATACTTCCTGAACTTCTTTAGGATCTAATTTTATTTTGTCCAATGCTCCTTTAATAGCAATCGATCCTAGTTCTGTTGCTGGGACAGTACTTAAAGCACCCATAAAACTTCCTATGGGCGTTCGTGCGTAGGATACAATAACAACCTTTCTCATTATTTTACATTTTATGCGAAAATAACAATTTAAGCGGCTATTTTTTATCAATTGTATCTGAAAACCTAACCTGTGTCAGAATACGCTTATAAATTGCTGGTTAAGTCGTTATTTTGCAACATGAATACTTCTAAGAATCGATTGTACCGACATCAAGACCTAATCGTCAAGATATTTTTAATTGCTGTTTGTACAGGGGTAACGGTTTACTTCTTTCCTAAAAGCGATCGATTCAAATACGATTATGCCCAAGGAGAGCCTTGGGTGTATGAAACTCTTTACGCCCCATTTTCATTTGCCATTCTCAAAGGGAAAGAAGATTTAGAGGCTGAAAGGCAGCAGGCTGTTGAGCAAACACCAAGGCATTTTTATAGTGAGGAGGTAGACGTCAGTGAAATACTTAATAAGTTTGATGAAAGCGTTAAATCGGCTATTTCAGACAGCCTTTATCAAAGAACCTCCAGCACCTACCTCAGAGCTACAAAATCATACCTACAAAAATTATATTCTAAAGGTTACCTGGAGGACCTGCGAGACCTTAAGGATACCCATCCCATTGTTCTAAAAAAGGATGATGAGTTGACACAGCTTACCTACGGCGACCTTGTACTACCCACAGAACTCCAACAGGATCTGAATACCATCTATTCCAGATTTTCAAAAGACCTCCAGGGAATTCTTTCTAGAAGAATACTGATCCTTGTGCAACCCAATGTTTTCTTCGATAAAGAACTTACGGACCTTAATATTCAGAGCGAAGTCGATAAAATATTACCTACCAGAGGTCTCATTGCCCAAAATGCTAGGATTATCGCTCAAGGCGAAATTGTGGAGGGCGATAAACTACAGATCCTTAACACACTCAACAATACCTATGAGTCACAGACCTGGTCAGATTCCCAGTACAACTGGAAATTAATGGGCTACCTAGTTCTAGTGGGTATGGCCCTAACTATGTTGATGTTGTTCATTCACAAATACCGTTTTGAGGTATACAACAGTAATAAAAAGTTATTATTCATCTATTTCAACCTGTGCTTGTTTGTGGTATTGACTGCTTCCGTGGTTAAAATTGATGCAGATTATGTTTACATAGTTCCCGTTTGTATGTTGCCCTTGATCATTAAGGCATTCTTTGATGCGAGACTGGGCCTTTTTAGCCACGTGATCATCATCTTTATTTTAAGCTTTGTGGTTCCTTCAAGCGGTGAATACCTATTCCTACAGATGATGGCAGGTATAGTTACCATTCTTTCTGGTAAGGAAATTTACAAACGGGCTAACCTATTCATTACAGTAGGACAGATTGTTACGGTTTATTTCATCTCCTATTTTGCATTTTATGCGGTATATCAAGGTGGTGTTATAGGCTGGGAGTGGACTCGCATCATCTATTTTGTTCTATGTGGATTAGCCATGTTGTTTGTTTGGCCCTTGATCTATGTATTTGAGAAGGTCTTTAACCTAGTGAGCGATGTGTCATTACTGGAGTTGTCTGATACCAACTCTAAATTGCTAAAGGAGCTGTCCAATAAAGCGCCAGGAACATTCCATCATTCCTTAAATGTTGCCAATATTGCCGAAACAGCTGCAAATGAGATAGGGGCAAACTCCATGCTGGTTAGAGTTGGGGCACTTTATCACGATGTGGGTAAAATGGCAAACCCAACCTATTATACTGAAAATCAAGGAAACGGAATCAATCCGCATGATGATTTAGATCCAGAGGAAAGTGCTCAAATTATCATAGATCATATTATCAACGGTATTGAGATCGCTAAAAAATATAATCTTCCAGACCGTATCATTGACTTTATAAGAACACACCACGGCGATAGCCTGGTCTATTATTTCTACAAAAAAGCGGAAGAAGAACATACAGAAGTAGATGAATCCCTTTATAGATACCCTGGACCTAGACCCTATAGCGTTGAAACTGCTATATTAATGATAGCAGACAGCGTGGAAGCTGCTTCGAAAAGTTTAAAGGCTCCCAGTAGTGTAGCCATTGATAAACTGGTAGAAAACATCATCAATTCTCAAATGGCAGCTGGGCAATATTTGAATGCAGACATCACGTTCAAACAAATTGAATCCATTAAAACGGTGATAAAAAAGAAGTTAGCCAGTATGTACCACCTTCGCATAGAATATCCGGAATAGAATCGTAAAAAAACCGCTTTTATCCTTTGGTCAAAACCAAACAAAGTTTACATTTGCATCCGCTTTCAGAAACGAGGGTAGTTCTTTAGAATTAGGAGAGGTGCCAGAGTGGTAATGGAGCAGATTGCTAATCTGTCGACGGGCAACCGTCGCCAGGGTTCGAGTCCCTGTCTCTCCGCAATCAAATAATGTCAGAACCGAAACTGACACAAATTAAAATCGGGGTGTAGCGTAGCCCGGTCATCGCGCCTGCTTTGGGAGCAGGAGGTCGCAGGTTCGAATCCTGCCACCCCGACAACACTTAGTAATAATTCAATCATAGCCAGTAACTTATTGTTGCTGGCTTTTTTATTTTACAACATTTCCTTCCAAATAGCTTGTTATCACTAGAGTTAATGATTCTTGTGCTCTAAAGTTTATTTACCTTAATTCTTCATTTTACAGTAGTCTTCTACCCATAAAAGGCATAGAAAAGGAACACCATTTATTCAAAAAGGAACACCATTTTAAAAACTTAAAACCATGAACACTAATTCAATAAGAATATTATATGTAATTGACAGAGCGAAGTTAAATAAGCAAGACAAATGTCCAATAAGATGTAGAATAACCTATCTAGGTAATAGAAGGCCCTTCTCTACTGGACTTTTTGTTAATCCAAATCAATGGAACAGCAAAAAACAGAAAGCTTTTCCACCTAGCGAAAATAATAATCACATTAATTCACAGCTTAGCCTTATTAGTCAAAAAATTAATAAGGCTTTTTTGATGCTTCAAGTCAACGAGGTTAGTTTTGATGTAGGAGATATTTATTTAGCCTACAAAGGTGAAAACACTAAAAAGAACAAATTTTTTCTTGAAATCATACAGCTTCATAATTCCAGAATGGGAAAACTAGTAGGAAAAGAGTATGCGCCAAAATATTATCAGAAATGGAAAGGGACGCACAAATTACTACAAGCTTTTATCAGGTACTCTTATAAAAAGAATGATGTCTTACTCAGTAAAATAACTTTGAAATTTCTTGATGACTTAGACTTTTATCTAAAATCAAATAAAAATCAGAAGCAGATAACTGTAAATAAATGTATTCAAAGAGTGAGGAGAGTAGTCAAGCTTGCTATTGCTGAAGGTTATCTGGATACAGATCCATTTATTTTATATAAACCAAAAAGGTATGTAAAAGAGATTGTTTACTTAGATGTTGCTGAACTTCAGAAGTTAGAAAAAGTTTCATTAGCTCAAGAGAGATTGATTCAAGTAAGAGATATGTTCATATTCTGCTGTTATACAGGTTTAGCATATCAGGAAATGAAGGATTTGAAAAATAAGCACATAGTGAAAGGCTTTGATGGGAACACTTGGATTAAAATGGTACGGAGGAAAACTAAAACACCTATTTCTGTTCCATTACTACCTAAAGCAGAAGAGATACTTCATAAATACAATAATTTGGACATAATACTTCCAGTAATATCTAATCAAAAATTCAACTCCTATATAAAAGAGATAGCTGTTCTTGCTGGTATTGATAAAAAGATTACTCATCATATAGCTAGAAAGACATTTGCTACTACCATACTTCTGTATAATGATGTACCCATGGAAATAGTTTCAGATCTTTTGGGTCATTCCAAATTAGATGTAACACAAAGGCACTATGCTAAAGTTGTTCAGAGAAAAGTTGGAGAACATATGACCTTATTAGGTAAGAAACTAGGTAAAAATTGATGTGGTTAGCTGTGTTATAATAACTTTATAGCACAGTTAATTTATTTACAGAATGATTATACCACCAGAGTTATTTGAAGATTTTCCAATAGAATACAAAAAAATAAATCCAGTAGACTTTAAAGTTTCTTTACTTGAAAGGAGCAGTGCAGAAGAAGGAACAGGATTTCAAACTGAGCTTATTAATCTGAAAGTAGATGAGTATCTAAATGAGCCTTTCAACGAAGCTATTGATTTAAAGGAGAAAAATACTGTGGTAGTCAATGCTTCAGTAGGGCAAGGTAAGTCCTATGCAATCATTCAAACTATAAAGAGATATTATGAATCTAAGGAGGATTACTTAATTATAGTAGCCTCCCCATTTGTTAGTCTGGTCAAGCAATATTGCGCAGATATTCACAAGGACGGTGGAGTTCCAGAGGAACAGATTTACAATTATGATAATTTAGGTAGAAATGAAGAGGTTGACTATTTGAGCAGAGCTGTCCAAGTGGTGACTGTAAATACCTTATTAGGAAACCCTGGGGAAAATGGTTTTAAGAATTCTGATAAGAAAAGGAATTACCTGAATGCTCTAGTTTCAAAATGTGAGAGAAATGGTATAAAAGCAGTTTTTATATATGACGAGATACATGATTCTTATTACAACTTCAAAGAGGAGTATATTTTCAATTTATGGAAATGGAAAAATGTAATTCTTAAGAATTTTGTTTTAAGCGCCACTTACAATGAGGCGTCTAAAGTAGTTGTTGAATATCTAGCTGAGCTTACTGATAAGAAAATTAAAATACTTGAATCACCTAGAAATAGGCTAAAAGAAAAGCAAAGTGATCTTTTTCTACATTATAGTAGATATCACAGATTTACTGAAACAACACCACAAATCTATTACACAATTAAAGAAATTATATCAAGGAATAGAAGCTTAGACATTCTTTGTTATTCTAAAAATCTAGCAAAAAAAATCATTGATCCTAAAGGAGAGATAGGTCAATTACTCCAAGATAAATACGGAGAAATTAAGGACTGCACCTCGGAATTATCAGATAATATTAGAGAAGAGAATGAAGACCCAAAGAATCAATTTGACAATTCTAAATGTAATGTTGGTACAAATTTTAAGACGGGTGTCAGTATAAGAAAAGAGAATCATTCTTTTCTTATAATAATCCCACCAAGAGCAACTAGGCAAGATTTTAAAAATTACTCAGGTATATTTTCAGGAGGGATAAATTCAATTATTCAAGCCCTTGCTAGGCAGAGGACTAAAGGGGAAATTCATATAGTTCTACCTTATCCAGACTCTTTTGAATATTCAACTCTAAGGAGTGCAGGACTTAATGATGAACAAAGAAAAGAGTTTGAAAAATATTACAACCTAGTTAAGCATTATGAAGAACCTGAAAAAAAAGTGCTTTACACCTCATTTACAATGCAGGATATGCTTTTGTTTAGTTTTTATGATGAACAATTAAAAGGCAATGTATTGAGAGAAATAGATGAGGTGAAAAATTCTGAAAGAACTAGGATGCCAAGATTGGAATTTCCAACTTTCAAAACATTTAAGCTACACCACGGGGAGGATTATTTAGCTAGTGAGATTAAATTCTTTGGAGCTGATTTGTCTGCTTATGTTACCTATGCCTCATTCACTAATCAGTTCATAAATTGTAGGCTCAAGGAGTTCAATTTCAAAGTAATGTGTTTTCTTAATGAAGGCGCAATTGTGAAAGACTTGAATAATACTTTTTCAAAATACTTAGGTGAAGAATACTATCATAGTTTTCTAAAGTATTCAAACTTTCAGATGGCTTATCACAATTTGAGAGACCATTTTTTTCAAAACTTTTCCATGAGATTGAAAAAAATAGGACAGGATAAATCTATAAAGCTAAATCCATACTCAGAGAAGATTTTTGAAATAGCATTTTTAAAGTTTGTTTCTCAATTCTTTTATAGGAGAAGTGTGGCAAATTTAGATAGCTTCGTATATGACAGAAGCTCTTATTTCTTAGACAATATAAACTCATTAGACAGTTTAGAAATAAGTTCTAGAAGCAATATTGATAGTTTGTGTGACCACGAGAAAAGAGTAAGGTTATTTCAAATTCTTGCTCATTTTAGAAATAGGTTAATTGAAGGTATTAAAGAGATAGATAGAGAAGGGTTTGATTATTCTTTTTTAGAAAGGACATTACCCAATGATTTCTTTAATAGGGAGGATGATAATTATTTCAAGGAATTAAAAGTTCTTATCAAAAGTGACGAACTTCTTGTAAATAACATGTTTGAATTCAACAGGAGACTTACTCAAAAATCACTTTACAAAAAACTTGTTGAAGATTTTTTTGAAACTGAAATCTATAAGACTCCTGCAACTATTGACGAAAGAAGACCTAAGGTTAGAAAGATATTGTATGTGAAAGAATCTATTCGAGATACTTCAATATTAAACTTGATAGACAAACAAGATTACAAATTTCCAAAAGCACTGAAGTAATGCTAGTCCTTTTTTGGTGGTAATATGTATAAATCATACCAAAAGGGGACTGATTTTTTGTTTCAGATACATTCACAAAAGTTTTCCCACCTCCTTAGGAATCCACCTGCCCTTTCAAAATCTAAGATTTAACAACGCAGGATCTCTGGACGAGGAAACCTGTAAAGGTCTTGCCTTTGCACCTATAGTAGACCACAAAGGTAAGATTTTAAAATTTAGTAATCAAGTAGTTACAGAAATTCGAAGCTAATAGCCATTTCTAAAATTCACTCAAAAAAAAGCACTTTATCTTTTTGATAAGGTGCTTTTTCAGTTTAATCAGAACAACTAGAATAAGGTAAATATCAATCTTTAAATATTTAAACAATGCAATTAAGACAATCAGAAAGAAAGAAAGCCAAGATTAAGATGGCGCTCCAAGGAAGTGCAGGAAGTGGAAAAACTTATTCAAGCTTATTACTTGCAAATGGGTTAACCAAAAACAACCTAAATAGAGTTGCTGTGATTGACACAGAGAACGGATCAGCAGATTTGTATGCACATCTTGGTCAGTATAATGTATTAGGCTTAAAACCGCCTTATACACCTGAAAAATATATTGAAGCAATTGAGATTTGTGAGAAGGCAAGTATGGAGGTTATAATCATAGACTCTATCTCCCAATGCTGGGATGAGCTCTTGAATTTTCACTCAAAACTGGCTGGAAATAGCTTTGCTAATTGGGGAAAGGTAACACCAAGACAAAAAGCCTTTGTTGACAAGATTCTTCAAGCTAATGCTCATGTAATAGCCACAATGAGAACTAAGCAAGATTATGTGCTCAATCAACATGATGGAAAATACATCCCTGAAAAAGTAGGACTTAAGGCAGTACAACGAGATGGTGTTGACTATGAGTTTACATTAGTCTTTGATATTAATGCTAAGCATTTTGCAAAAGCAAGCAAGGATAGAACAAATCTATTCTCTAGTAAACCTGAGTTCACTATCAACTCTGCTACAGGTAAGAAGATTCTTGAATGGTGCTCAAATGGGGAAACTACAGCAGAAGTGAGAGCTCAAATATTAGCTTGCAATAATCTGGATGACCTAAGGAAACTATATCAGCAGAATTATTCCATTCTAGACCTAAAGAAAGACTTTACGTTGAGAAAGCATGCTATTGAATCCAAAACGAATTTATTGATCACACAAAAGTTCAGTCAAAATGGAAGTACAAACCATTAATAAACCCCGTCTTTAGTTGGTTCTATTTCGAATAGATCACTTGAAGCTTTAAGGAACGCAGTCACCCTCTGTATAAAGCATAAAACAATTTTTGTTGATGTTATATCAAGAGTGTTATCTTTCTAATATAAGACTTATAGGTAATCAACCAAGAATTTACCGCTGAGGTGTAGGTTTGTTAATAGTTTGTTTAGTAGGTAAAATGCATTACTTGAGATAAGTCTTGACCTCAAAGAGCAGCTAATACTGACAGAATCATTCTTTAGGTATAGTTTAACCTAAACACACTTTATGTAAATGATAGGGAAGGTATATCTATAAACCTATGTCAATTCTTTTTAATTAATAAATGGATTAGCACAGACTCTCAATGGTAATTCTAACTACCATTGGTTTTTGAGTTGATGAATGCCCAGTCTGTAACTAAGATTGGGCTTTTTATATACTCTATTTAGTTGTTATAATAGATTTAAAATTCTCGTAAAGAATTAGTGTCAACTCTTCATAATTCAAATTCAATATCTGAGACAACTTTTTGACAATGTGGATATTATAGTTTGGCACAAAGGGCTGTTTATTTAATTTTATAAATGGGCCATCTGATTCCAATAGAATTCTATTGAGTGGAATTTGAGATATTATCTTTTTTCCTGAATCAGTTTTAACCATTGAATAATTAATTGAAAAATAAGCTCCGCTATCAATACATTTCTTTAGAGTTTTTAAGTTCCCAGAATACCAATGAAGAATAAATACTCCATTAAATCTAGATCCAATAATTGAGATTATATCTGTGGCACTTCTCCTAGAATGTACGGTCAAAACCTTTCCTCCATATGAATTGCATTTGTCAATTAAATTTTCAAAAAAAGAAACTTGTTTTTTTTTAGAATCAGCATTTGTTTTATAATCCAATCCTACCTCTCCAATATATCTAGATTCGGGTAAAAGTTCCCACATTTTTGGAACCAATTGATAGTATTGGCCTATCAACTCTGGATGAAATCCCAGCGCAGGCCTGATGTATTTATAATTATTTTCAAGTTTGTTTTTTAAGGTTGTGTACAAGGGGGGCAAGTTTGTAACTGCAATAGTGAAGATCTTTTCATTTTCAATTCTATCCGCAACCAATTTAAAGTCATCATTAAATAGATCTAAATGGAAATGAGTATCGTGTAATTTACTAAACATTCAAAGTCAGTATAAATTCTTTTAGTTCATTCATTCCTCTTTTATAAACTTGATTATACAATTCGTAATCCTTCTCAATTGGTCCTGCGCCTTGTATTATGAGAGGATTACTTTTATTTTTTTCAAAATCCAGAATCCCTAGTTTAAAGGAAGTAAGCTCTCTTATAGCCCTTGGCTGTTGAAAATCTTTATCTGCGTAACTTCCTGTATCTTCATGGAATGCTTTAAGTATAGAAGCTCTTCTTATTGAACAGGGTAAACACTTGCCACAATGCAAAGGCTCAGGACTCGTTGTGTATCTTACTTGATCTGGATGGGAACAAGACATGGTGTGAGAAAAATTCTCCTTAATAAGTTTTGAGTTTTTACATTCCAACAACATCTCTCCTTTGGTTTTAAATTGGTATGGGTTTTTTAATTTAACTTGAATACCTAACTTATTTAATAGATCCTGAAGCATCTTCATATAATACGGGTGAGTGGTTCGAGTGCTACTACTGCTTAATCTTGTGTTGGTTAGAGGTATATTTAATGAGATCAAGCCATTTTCTGGAATGTAAAGAATTGTAGGTTTATTCAAACATGATGCTAAAATAATTGCATGAGTAAAAAATAAAAAAGAACGAGTTCTAGTAGTAATTTCACTACCATTGATGGGTGTCGCGTTGAAGTTAAAAAAGTGATTGTTAGGAACTGCATATTCATCTTGTAGTATTTTGTTAACCTTATCCTGATAGGGCTTTACCCCTTTGCCACCACCATAGAGCCCAACAAATGCCACATTTTTTTTATCTTCTAGCAAATCTATTGCTCCAATGAAAGAATCTAGTCCGCCTGAAAGCATACAAAATTCCTCTGTGCTAAATTTTTTATCTAAGTACCAGCTGCTAATTTTTGTTTTAACTTTTTTCTCAATATCATTCAATTCTCTCTTTCTAAACTCAAAAATCCATGAATCACCGCTCAAAAATGAAATCATTTCTTGCAGGTGTTCTTTTTGACTTTCCCACTTATCTAATCTTAAAACAGGTATGTATAGCTTAAACTTTCTGGTCCAACTGTCATATGTTTCTTCCCGAAGAACTCTTCTATCCGCAAAATAGACAGCCATTGATATGTACAATAAGTCTAATGCCTCCTCTTGAAATGGCATTGGCATTTTGTATAGTCGTGTCAAAGACTTGTAGAAAGTAAAGTGGTACTCTTCCTTATTTGTAAAATCAAGCAATTGACAATTCTCAGAGACCTTAAAAGAATCTTCTTGATTTAATTTGCACACTATTATATTCATTATTCTTCCATTAAAGTGTAACACTGATTAAATAGACTCTCTATTACTTTCTTAGTGTCATTATCATTGAAATTTACTTGTGTAAAATCTTTGCCTTTAAATGCTATATCTACTTTAGCTGTGATATACTCTTTTAGTTCTTTTTCAGTTTCAAAAGCTTTTTCAGGACTTGAACTGTAAAATTCTATTCGACTACCTAAATCACTTATAATCCTTTCATATATATAGTTTTTAATATACAATGGAACCATTAAATTCAATGAAATAATATCTATTGATTCGAAATCTAAGTTTTCTTCATCCAGTAGATCATAAATATACTCAAGAGTGACAATTAGTGCTTTACGAGCAATTGAATCATCTTTTGTTATTGGAACTGGAGCTATCAGGTTTGTTAGTTCATTCAAAACTTCCTTAGCTGACTTATCTTTAAAGTCAATTTTATATTCTTCAAGAACCGTTTTAAAAGTGGAGGAGGTAGAGTTGCTGTTGAACCCACCTAACCTAATTACCGTATTAATTCCAGCTTTTGCTGTTGCAGAGGCTGCCTTGGATCCGCCGTAAGCCTTTATATGGTTTGATATAGCCTTACCAGTATTTTTGTATTTGCCAGAAGCTAGTTTTGACATATATGTCTTAGCATCCTTCCAGCTGACCTCCTTATTATCATTAGTTGCCTGAGTTTGTTCTATACTTTGATCCACATCATCTTGTTCATTTTCTTCATCACCAAAAACAAAATCATCTGGTAAAAGAGGATTATTTTTCGGATCATTATTTGAAGGCCCTCCATATACACTTGACGTTCCCATACTATTTCAATTCTACATTAATAATTTTTTCTAAGCTTGGCTTTTCTCTCACCCATCTGTCTGTCAACTCTTTCAATTCTGTAGATTTATTAGCTTTTTGAAAAAAGTCTACGATTCTTGGTACTAACGAAGATTTTATTTTACTAACAGGAAGACTGCCCAATGTTAATATTATATCTGTGTACAAAGAATCGTTGGTTAACCCCCATTCTATGAAAACCTTAAATTGCTTCGTGTCTATTTCGGTAGATGATTGAATTTGATTAGTAAGGACTTTTAAAATTTCTCGAGCCTCATAGTCATTTATATTTGATGCCTTTTTTAGAGCTTCCTCAAGCCTAACATCTGATAAAGATTGCAAATTTGTCAAAATAGAGTTTGCTTCTATACTTAAGCTAGAGGATGATGTGGTTTGAAAATTTTGAAGGCTTTCTCGGGTAAAATAGAAATATGGTTGTAAATCTATATTTGAAAGGGAGGGCTCAAGTTTAACCCAGTTTAGCACCCATTTATCATCTTTCCATACTTTTAAATTTTCTAAATCATCCCACTGTCCCTCTTCCATGAGTTGAAGCTCCCTAGGCATGCCATCTTCATCAGATTGAAGATTACTTATTTGTTTAAATAAAGAATCTTTGAAATACTCTATAAGCATAATTTTAGCAAGGGCTTTTTTATCAAGTTTTAAGCCTCTAAAGGAAGCCATTTTCAACCTCATTGATAACGCGTTCAAAAACCTCTTACAATGTCTTGGATTCCCTTTTAAGCTAGATGATAAAACTGATGAAAGCTGCTTGCTCAATGAAATAGTTTCTCGCAACTCTTCTTGATCTAAATCAACGAACTTGGTTGAAATATTCTCAAAATTGATCTCGAAATTGATGAAATCTTTTTTCTTCTCTTTTCTTATGAAATCAATAAAGTCATCAAAATTATCTTTGAAAGCATTTTTGAATAATAAACACAAAATATAATACTCAACCTCTTTCGTTCCTAATTGAGGGATTTTTATCGGATATTGTATCATTTTTTCCAAATACTCCTTGCCAATATCAATATGGTTGCCCTCTATTTCGGGAAACTTTTTTCTAACCGCATACATCACTTGTCTTTCATCTGCGCCTAAGATAAATGAAGTACCAGGTGTAAATATAAAAAGCCTGATTGCTTCCAACGTTTCCAAAATAGTATTGGGGTTGCACCTATCCAATTCATCTATAAATACCACAAGTTTTTTGATTTTTGTTTTTTCAAGTAATTCTTTAAAATCACTTTGGAATGACTTCAGGTTCTCTCTTATTTCAGATTGGTTAGTGACCGCCTCCAAGGATTTTTGAACTTGTTGTTGTGATATGTTTTCTTGGATGTTGGAGTCTTTAATTTTTGACAAAACAGATTGTATAGTTAGATCTGCTATAGTTCCAATTCCCCCTGTAACTAAAAAATCTGCTCCATATTTTATCCCTTTGCTTGCTAACTTGAAATAGTCTATACTTTTATATAAACGATTCAATGTGTCTAAAGCTTTATGTTTAGGGTTTCGTTCTTCGGAAATTTTATCCAGAATAGTTCCAACTAAAGCAGTTTTTGCATCTTCGTATCCTTCAAAAAGCCACCCATTAAATTTTAAACATACGTAGTCATCTTTTTTGGATAACTCTGCTAGAGCCATTTCGGCTAAACTCGATTTACCACTACCCCAATCTCCATATATACCAATACTGCAAGGAGTAAGGTTGTCATTTTCTACAATATCTTTAGTCATGCTTATTAAATAGTCAAAATCTAATAAGTCAATATTGGTCTCGCTGTCTTTCCACATAAAAAATAATTACAAAAAGGTTGAAGGGGGAGGAATGCTTAAAAAGCACTACAAGGTAGTGTTATTTTTATTCTAGAAAAAAAATGGAGGTCTCAGTGTGCGTGTTATTCCTTCCAAAGACCCCTGGTCAGCTTCGCACAAACCAAATACCCCCACCAGTGTTGGCAAGGATAAATTTTCTTGTGCCTGAAAAATAAAATTAGAAGTGAACTGCAAACAATCCAAGGTGATAGTTGAGGTTGTTGTTCAGATTTATTTTTTGTCCAGGTTTTATTTAACTCAAAAACTTTATACCATGGTTAGAATTATTGGTTACAAACAAAGAGAGAAAGAGGATGGTACACCATTCTTTATCTTAGAATTACAAGGAGGAGTAGAGATGGTACGTTCAGAAGAAACTGGACATTATTACGCTACTGCTAAGAAGGCTTTTATTACAAGTACATTTGATGAACCAACTTGTAAAGCCCTTATTGGGTCTGAGATGGAAGGTTCAATTAAGAAGAAAGAGGTAGAGCCTTACACTTATGTGGTAAAGGAAACAGGCGAAGAGCTAATTCTACACCACAGATGGGTATTTGTCCCAGAAACTGATGAGGCAACTATACAAGATGAGGCTATTGATCAATTAATGGCTGATACTTCAAAGTTTTCTCGTAATGGAGTTTCAAATTTGGCTGAACAAGCTATTTAATCAATCAGACCTTTCAGTTTTGTGTAGAGCTATATATAGTTAGACACAGAACTGAAAGGTTTTTATTTTTATAATTATGAAAGTATCAGAAATTAAAGTCTCGTACACTAATACTGTAGAGGATAAAGTCAAGATATCAAGTAGTGCTAATTCTTATGAGGTTGCTCTGGCCCATTGGGACCTCAACGTCATAGATTATGTAGAACAAGTGAAAGTAATATTGATGAATAATGCCAACGTGGTGTTAGGAATATTTGAATTAGCTAGAGGCGGAAGTACGAGTTGTGTAGTGGATTTAAAAATAGTGCTAAGTGTGGCCTTAAAGACACATTCATCTGCCATAATTATGGTACACAATCATCCTTCAGGAATGATGGTGCCTAGCAGTTCAGATAGAAGCATAACATCAAGATTAAAGAAAGCTTGTGAGGTTATTGACCTTAAGATTTTAGACCATTTAATAATTACAAGAGATGGCTATTACAGCTTTGCAGATAGTGGAACTTTATAACGAGTGCTAGTGTGAGTGAGTCAATAAAGTAGGCTTTTGCACTCTTTTTAATAATTGGGGAAGCTAGCTAGATATAATACTATAGCCAAAATGGTTGATATAAAGGTTCAAACCTATAGTAATATTATTCATTTCTAAGCTATAGTTTCCCTTATTGGAGTTTCAGAGGGATAACTACCTAATAGCCATTTCGCTATCAGAGGCTTCCCTATAATTTAGCAGATTAGGTAGAGAAACTTCTAAAGCCTCAGCAATTCTAAACAAAGTAAATAGAGTAGGATTATTTCTTCCTGATTCAATGCGAGACACATTTGTAACATCAAAACTGCCAATCATCTTTACAGTAAGATCAAATTGAGAAATGCCTTTTTCTTCTCTAAGAAGCTGGATATTATTTCCAACATTCTTGAGTAGCTTAGTTCTTATCTCATTTAAATCAGGCTCTTTCACTATTGTCATATTTGACAAGTCAAAGCAACTGATTATATTGCGTAACCTTAGTGCCATATATGGCAACATGACTAAATCACATAAAAATGAAACAATTAATTTTTTTAACAATATTACTGTTGGCAAGCAATAAGCTTACTGCGCAAACCCTAGAAGAAACTGTTGGCTATTTGGCTTATGTTATAGATGAGAATCCGCCAATGGAGAATAGGAAGGCAGAATTTAAAATGTATAAAAATGTTGAAAATGAAGGGTTTGTTTATGAACTGAGTAGAACTGAAAATGGGAAAATTATGAACTCTATTACTTTTTTAATCTTCTTTTCAGATATAAAAAGTATTCAACTGATAGAAGGCAGTGACAAAAAATACGTTTTGTACTTAGGTCTAGGCAAAGATGAACGCAGAAAATCATCTCTGACAGGTTTTAAAAATGGTTTACGGGAAGAGTACATTGATGAAATGTATATTACTTTATCTGATAGGAAAGAAACAGCAGAAAGAGTTAAGAAGGCTTTTAAGCACCTTTTTAAATTAAAAGATGTAAGAGTAATAGATCTTAATATGTTTTAACTATGAGTACTGATAATGAAGGCAAGGAGTTCAGATTTTTGTATTGTATGATGATATCAGGTATATGGAGCTGGTTTTTAGTTGAGCCAGATAGTTTAGGGGGCTACTTTAGATTTTTCCTCTCAGTTGGGCTTATATCAGTGGTCCTCCTAACAATTATACACTACCTGACCAAATGAATTTGCTAAAGCATTTGCCCTACGAGCTAGCCTCATCTTTTGAAGATATCAATACTGATCTAACTCTGTTTAAGCAGTGTAATGAAAAGCTTAGCCTTTACAGTAGCAGCAGATATTCAGAAATTTACTTGTTTGGGAAAGTCTTTGACTGGTATTGCAACCTATGGTTTCAAAATGGGGTCTTAGAAACTATTGATTATAGATTCCCTATGCACCACTTTATATTGTTTAAGGAATCTATAAATCAAGAGCTAGCAGAAGATAAACAACTGACTAAAGACAAGTTCTTTGATGGGTTTGCTTTGGAGAGCTATCTAAATGGAGTTGCTATTAGTTTGAGGAAGCTGAATGATGACTACTTTTTGATGAGAATCTCTAAACATCCTAGCTTACCTAGGATAAGAGGGTGAATTACCTTACACAATAGGTCTATGCCCCTTCATAAAGATGAGATTCATATACCAACATTAGAATAGGACGGAATTATATGGTTCATAATTTTTTCAAGACTTAGCTTTATGGAGTTATTATTTAAATATTCGGCACGTTTTTAGGTAGGCTAATTAATAAATTTTATTCATAATGCTGAAGTACAGTTGTTTAAAACAGCAGGTTCGAATCCTGCCACCCCGACTTCGATCTGTACAGATCGTTCTTGAAGTCCATCAAACTGAAGGTTGATGGACTTTTTTCATTTAGGAGTCGTCGTCCTAAGTTAACTTGTGGTTCATGTCTTAACGCACCATTTTTTTAAAGGACTCGTTTAGTTAAGTGGAAGGTAATTGTTTCAAGTAGGAGCAATGAAATTGTCCAGACCGTTATTGGTACAACACTTCTAGCCTGCTGGCACGAATTGGTAGAAATTGAAAATTCCATTCGCTTATTCCTGTGCGGACCATGCCAGAAACCTTAACTTATTTTTTATGAGTATCGAAGTCTGAACCCTGATTTTTACATCCGTTCATCCTATTGAATCCCGCATGCGTTCATGGCTGTTTTACAAAATCACAACAATTTTCAGATATTATGGCAGATGACCAACAAGCGCCTTCTGACCTGTACTATTTAGAACATTTTTTCAAATTATCACATTCCTATGCGTGAACTGGAGGTCTGTAAAAACGTGGAAAGCTAATTTTGTGTTTGGATAAAGAAGGCTTTTTCCGCTTTCGCGAAAGCCGAATAAACAGAGTTTAAAAACCTACAAAGAGGTTGTAAAACCTTTGTTGATCCCTGCATGATGTAGTTCCAAATCCTTAAATTGCATTTAAATAATGCCCATGCAGAAAAACCTATATGATTCTCGAAAATCCTATGAAAAGAACGCACTGTTAGAGTCAAATCTTGGTGGCGATCCCTTCGTCACCTTTTCAAAATGGTTTCAAGATGCCGAACAGAGTCCGGATATTGAGGAAGCTAATGCGATGATCGTTAGTACGATAGGTAAAGACGGTTTTCCTAAATCTCGTGTGGTATTGCTTAAAGAAATTCTTGAAGGAGCGTTTCTGTTCTACACGAATTACGGCTCTGAAAAAGCAGAGTCTATCGAGAATCACCCTAAGATTGGGCTGCAATTTTTCTGGCCAGGATTAGAACGACAAGTGATTATGAAATGTGATGTTGAGAAGGTCAGCAGGGAGAAGTCGGTAGATTATTTCAATAGCAGACCTCGTGGCAGCCAGTTGGGGGCCTGGGCAAGTCACCAGAGCGACTCAATTATTTCAAGAGAGGTCCTGGAACAGCAATTAGCTGCCGTTACATCTCGATTTGAAGGTATGGAGGTTCCAAAACCCGATTTTTGGGGTGGTTATCAGTGCACACCTATTTCCTTTGAATTTTGGCAGGGCCGCCCCAACAGATTGCACGACCGCATTTTGTACACTCAAACGGATGGGCAATGGAACTTTAAAAGATTACAGCCTTGAAAAAAAAATTGATTTTAGTAAGACATGGCAAGTCCAGTTGGGAATTTGATGTGCGGGATCACGACCGTCCCCTGATCCAAAAGGGAATTGATGATGCCCATGCCATAGGCAAATCCCTACAGGAATTCCCCAATGTTCCAGATATCATCTGGTCCAGTACCGCCGCTCGAGCTTTGCAAACAGCCACTATCTTAACAGAATATATTGATTATGACCTAGAGAAGCTGCAATTAAAACGAGTACTATATACTTTTGACTCTCAAGACTTATTGAAAGCTGTTAGAGGTATTAACGATTCCGTAAGCTGTGCGATGTTGGTTTCTCATAATCACGGATTGACTGATTTAGTGAATCAATTGGGTAGTGAGGGGTTCTCAAATGTTCCTACTACCGGCACGGTTATTATTGAGTTTGATACCTCCAGTTGGAAAGACCTGTCTAAAGGAACCACAACCTTCCATTTATTTCCTAAAAATTTATAATGACTCCACGCTATTTCAATAGAGAATTATCTTGGCTCAAATTCAACGCCCGTGTGTTACAGGAGGCGAATGACCCAACCGTACCACTGATAGAGCGATTGCGTTTTCTTGGAATATTCTCCAATAATCTCGATGAATTCTTCAAAGTACGCTACGCCACGATCCAACGTATTTATCGTGCAGGAAAGAATGCGACAAAATCCTTAGGAGGTATATCTGCAGGAGATTTGCTCAACGAGATCAATCAAACCGTCATCGCAGATCAAACCTTGAGTTTTCAAATCTTAAATGATTTAGAAAATGAGCTGGCTAAGGAGCGTATCATCATAGTTGATGAAAATGAGGTGCTCAAAGCTCACGAGGATTACATCCGCAAGTATTTTAATGAGAAGGTGAGTCCCGCTTTGGGAGTCATCATGATTGATGGGAAGGCGACTTTTCCTCCATTGCAGGATGGTATGGGATATTTAGCGGTACGCATGACTTTTAAAAATGGTGAGGTGCGGCATGCGTTAATTGAGAAGCCTAAACACCTTAACAGGTTTGTAGTCCTTCCAGATCTTGAAGACGGGAAACAATATGTGATCTTGATCGATGATTTGATTCGGCATAGGATGCATTACTTATTCAGCATTTTTGAATATCAAGAAATTGAGGCTCACATGATCAAGGTGACACTGGATGCACAGCTTGATATTGATCTAGACCTCAAGAAAAGTCTTTTAGAAAAGATTCGAGATAGTGTATACGATCGCAAGGATGGCGATCCGGTACGTTTTGTATTTGATCGTGAGATCAAAAAAGAAGCTATCGACTTAATAATGAGTAAGCTGGAGATTGACGACATGGATTCCATTATTCCCAGCGGCAGGTATCACAACCGTAGGGATTACCTCAAATTCCCCAGTTTAGGCCGTAAGGACTTGCTGTATGACCAGCAAACTCCATTGCCCATAAAGAATATTGATATTAAAGGCTCTCTATTAAAACGCATTGCAGAAAAGGACATTTTGCAATACGCACCCTACCATACTTTTGCCAATACCACAAAATTCTTGCGAGAGGCAGCTCTGGATCCACATGTACAAGAAGTTAAGATCACCATATACCGACTGGCAGAGGTTTCACAAATCGCGGGATCACTCATCAATGCAGCAAAAAATGGTAAGGCGGTTACTGTTTCCATCGAGTTGCAGGCTCGATTTGATGAACAGGCCAATATCAATTATGCAGAATTGATGCAGGAGGAAGGCATTCAGATGATTTTTGGCGTTCCAGGTTTGAAGGTACACTGTAAGGCTTGCGTGATCGTCCGCAGGGAAGGGGGCAAGCTCAAGCGATACGGATTTATTTCTACTGGAAACTTCAATGAATCCACTGCTGGAATCTATACGGATTACACCTTGTTTACAGCAGACAAGAGAATCTTAAAGGAAGTAGAACTAGTTTTCGAATTCTTTCAAGTGAACTATAGGCAAAACAGATACCAGCACTTGCTGGTAAGCCCCAATTTTTTGAGACCTAGACTGGAGCAGTTGGTTCGTAGGGAAATCGCTTTCGCGAAAGCGGGAAAGAAAGCACTCATTCGTTTAAAGTTAAATTCATTCTCTGACTTTAAAATGATAGACCTCTTTTATCAAGCCTCTCAGGCAGGAGTCCAGATCGAAATGATTGTGCGTGGGATTTGTTGCCTCATTCCTGGAGTGAAAGGCATGAGTGAAAATATCAAAGCCATCAGTATTGTCGACCGCTACCTGGAACACCCACGCGTTTACTATTTCCATAATGGCGGTGATACAGCGCTTTATATTTCTAGTGCTGACTTTATGCAACGCAATCTGGACAGTCGCGTTGAGATTGCGTGCCCCATTTATGATGAGGACGTCAAAAGGGAGATCTTGGAAACATTCGATATTTGCTGGAATGACAATGTAAAGGCACGGGTCATAGATGAAGAGCAATCCAACAGATATGTAGTAAACGATCAGCCTGAAATAAGGTCACAGTATGCGACCTATGAGTATTATAAACAAAAAAATAATTCTTAATGGGATTTAAGACAGTTAAATATGGAGCTATTGACATAGGATCCAACGCCATACGGTTACTGGTGGCAACGGTCAATACGTTTGATAATATGGCACCGGTATTCAAAAAAATAAGTTTGGTGCGTGTTCCCATTAGATTGGGTCAAGACGTTTTTACTAAGGGTGCTATTTCTAACCATAACATAGAGCGTATGGTCAAAACCATGAAATCCTATCAAAACTTGATGGATGTTCATGAGGTAATGGATTACAAGGCATACGCCACTAGTGCGATGCGGGATGCCGTTAATGGGAAGGAAGTAGCTAAAAGTATCAAAAAACAATCTGGAATCGCAATTGAAATTATCGATGGCTCCCATGAAGCGGCAATGATTGCCATGACAGACCTACACGACATCATTGATGAAAACAAAGTGTATTTATATGTAGATGTAGGTGGTGGTAGTACAGAGTTTACCCTTTTTGCAAACGGACATGCGGTAGAGTCTAAATCATTCAAAATAGGTACTGTACGTTTATTGAATGATATGGTTAAAAGCGATTTATGGACTGAGGCAGAGCAGTGGGTCAAAGAGGTTTGTAGGCCCTTTAAAAGGATCGAATTGATAGGTTCTGGTGGGAACATCAACAATATTTTTAAGAACAGTGGTAAAGCCTATGGAAGACCTTTGACCTATTTCTATCTTTCCAGTTACTATGAGAAGTTGCAGAGCTTTACTTATGAGGAGCGTATCTATCATCTAGCATTGAATCAAGACCGTGCAGACGTGATTATCCCAGCTTGCCGCATCTATTTGCGAGCCATGAAATGGAGCGATGCCAAAAATATCCATGTACCTAAAATTGGACTGACTGATGGTATTATCAAGTCCATTCACAATTCAAAAATTCAAACGATCGTAGAGTAGACTACTTCAGATAGGATCAAAATTCTAGATCAAACGTCTTTCTCAATACATCTATTGAAGGGTTTTTTTCTACCAGTTTTTGAAACTTCTCTTGATCTGTGTACACATATTTTTTTTGGACTGATTTATCTACTTTAATCTCAATGTCTAAATTATAGTTTTGCAATTCTCGTTTGAGAAACTCTAGTATCTGACCTCTGTTTTTTTCAAGATCTTCCTTCATGGAAGCATTGGGGAACCTTAAATGAGCCGTGGTTCCCTCTAGTTTAGGACTATCCACGTTTAATATGCTGGCAAGAATCAGCGATCCTCGTTCTTTGAGGTGCTCTATGTACTTATTCCAGACAAGAACAAGTTCTTCTTGATTAAATACTCGCTCTGGTAGACTATCATGGGTAACCTGCGACTCTTTCTTATTGTCTAAATGCTCCTTCTTACGGTCAATAGCTTGTAGTGAGAGGGAGCTTACCCTGCTTTGGCTCTTTTCAAGAAGTGCTTTGCGCTTTTCAGCTAGAGATGGGATTTGATCGGATACTTCAGTGTGCTTTTCTGTGATGGGCGTAGCTTCCATTGGAGGTACTGACTCCCCAGCAACAGCAGGATCAGTTGCTTGTAGAGCAATTGCCTGGCTGGAGGTGCTCGCTGCGTCAGCCGCCGGCACGGCTGCTGGTGTACTTTGTTGCGGGCGTACTGTTGGTGGCTCTGCAACTATGGTATTTTCAAAAGTGCTAGCTGGTAGTATGTACTTTAAAGGCTTTTTTTTTTCGCCAGTAACGGGTGCAAGTATAGAGGCCAGTTGCATTAAGCAAAGCTCCACGAGCAATCGCTGATTACGGCTGTTGCGGTAATTTAGATCGGCATCATTAGTGATTTCAATGGCAGTTTTGAGGAACTCCATTTCGGTAGCCCTGGCTTGTTCTAGGTATTTCTGCTTGGTAGATTCGCCTAATTCCAACAATATGAGGGTACGTTCATCTTTAGCGACCATCAAATCCCTGAAATGGGAGGCAAGGCCATTCAAAAAATGTTGTCCGTCAAAGCCTTTGACCATGATCTGATCATAATCGATCAATAGTTGTGGGATGTTATTCTCTAAAACCAGCGATGTCATGCTGAAATACGCATCTCGATCTAGGACATTCAAGTTTTCTGTAACCGCTTGTACCGTCAAGTTCCTGCCAGAGAAACTTACCACACGGTCAAATATAGAAAGTGAATCTCTTAAAGCGCCGTCGGCTTTCTGGGCAATAATTTGCAAAGCTTCCTCTTCGGCCTCAATATGTTCTTTAATCGCGATGCGCTTCAAATGCTCACGCATGTCACTGACTGTAATTCGCTTGAAATCAAATATCTGGCAACGGGAAAGAATGGTAGGTATGATCTTGTGCTTTTCAGTGGTTGCGAGAATGAAAATCGCGTGGGCCGGCGGCTCCTCCAGTGTTTTCAAGAACGCATTGAAGGCTGCAGTAGACAGCATGTGCACCTCATCAATAATATAGATCTTGTACTTACCTACTTGTGGTGGTATACGTACCTGGGAAATAAGATCGCGGATTCCATCGACACTATTATTGGATGCCGCATCCAGCTCAAAAATATTGAAGGCAAAATCCTCGTTAGGATCATAGGCTACATTGTGCTGATTGATTTTTTTTGCCAGTATCCTAGCACAGGTAGTTTTCCCAACACCGCGTGGGCCGGTGAATAGCAACGCTTGCGCGAGATGGTTGCTCTCAATGGCATTCTCCAGCGTTTTGGTAATGGCAGACTGCCCCACAACATCTTCAAAGGTCTCGGGTCTGTATTTTCGGGCTGATACTATAAAAGGCTCCATGCGCGTCAAAGATAAATTCAACCATCGGCAACCTGCGGTAAGTTCTTGTTGTTTTTATTAAAATTATCAACACTATGAAGATTATTCGTCTAATTTTGCCCCAGCAGGCCGCTCTATCGTCTCAATGCAAGTTGAGGAGGAAAGTCCGGACACCATAGGATAACATAGCGGCTAACGGCCGTCGGTTCGCTTTCGCGAAAGCGAAAATGGATTAGGACCAGTGCAACAGAAAGAATGTACAGGTAATGCTGTAGTGAAACCAGGTAAACTCTATGTGGTGAAATGTCGCGTAAATCAGAGCTTGAGTGCGATCCGCACGATTCTGAAGGGTAGGCAGTTAGAGGCTGTGAGTAATTGCAGTCCTAGATAAATGATAGAGTGCTTCATTTATGAAGCAACAGGATCCGGCTTATAGGCCTGCTTTTTTTTAGTATCAATTTTTAGTTCCAAGTTCCAAGTTTCAAATCTTGATTGCCGATTGCCTATTTTCAATTTGCTGCGCAAATTGTGATTACGGATTTTTAATTTTGCCTCACGCCTCACGCCTCACGCCTCACGCCTCACGCCCCATAACGCATCACTTGCTAATTCTGACCATCATTCTTCCTCAGAAAAAGCTTCACCTTTGAAAAAACTAAAAACAGTACCTCCGTATTTGCGTTGGTTGTCAAAGGAGGAGTGACTGCTCAAATCGGTATGTTTAGAATGCTCAATGATCAACAGTCCCTCTTCATTTAGAAGTCGTTTTTCCATTACAGAATCTACGATTCCTAAAAACTGGGATTCTTCCAAGGCATAGGGTGGGTCTGCAAATATGATGTCGTAAGACCCTTTATGATTGCTTAAAAAGGAGAAAACATCTGCTTTAACCGCCTCAATAGGCAAGTCCAGCAGTTCGGCTGTTTTTTTTATAAAAGCGATACAAGGCATGTGCTCATCAACCGCAAGAATAGACCCTGCACCACGGCTGCCAAATTCATAGGACATGTTCCCACTTCCTGCAAACAACTCTAGGACTTTGATGCCACTTATGTGGATGAGGTTGCGTAGAATATTGAACAAAGCCTCTTTAGACATGTCTGTAGTGGGACGTACAGGTAGTTTTTTAGGTGCTTGAATTCTACGGCCTTTATGAATACCAGAGATTATGCGCATAGGATTTGTGATCTATAGTTGGAGTAGTCTGGTAAGACTATTACTTCTCTAACGTAGGTGTATAAGAGATCGAACAGCTCTTTGTTTTCTGCTTTTTGCAAGATGGTCACTCTTACGATCTCGGGATCCAACTGATTTTGCTTAGCGGCGTAAAGCGTGTAGAACAAGATATCCTCCACCGCTTCATGTTGGAAAAGATTGTGCGCCTTCAATTTACCCTCTTGAAATAGGGTTAGGTAGAAGTGAGAGTCCAGGACTTCAATAAATAACCCATCCTCCATCTGGCCTAGCAGAGGCAGGCTTAAAGTGGAGTAGTGGAAATAGGAATAGTCGCCGTATTTCTCGTAGAAATAGTTGTTGATATTGGAGTAAGCTACATAGACGAGGTTAGCGTCTGTTCTTGGAATAGAATCATCAACGCTAATGGTATCTGTCTTTAGCAATCTTGTATTGTATTTTAAATAATCTGCGGCATGCGCTTCTTGAAATAGTTCCTTGGGAACCAACGTAAATACCTCGTGATGGTAGATCAACTTTACTTCTTCAAAATCTTGGTTTAGGGAGCTTTCCTTTTGATAGCATTCCTCAATGGATTTTAAAATCTCAATGGGGTTTGCTGCATGTTTGAAGGATCTGGAAATGGACCCTTCCAAACGAGCTCCTGTATGGATATAAAAAGAAAGTCCATCCTGATGAATCAGGACGGACAGTCTATGTATTGTATTTGGACTTTTAGTTTCTGCGATTGATTGCATATTGTCTAGGCCAGTTACCGCTTGTAGAAACCTCATCTAAGCTTCCTACAATAATGCTAGGGCCATTGATGCCTTCTACAGCTTTTAGTTCTAATTCTCTTTGTACCAATCGTTCTGGTTGATCAAAAAGAATGTCTTTTTTAGATGCTTTTGCTTCAAAAACTCCCAGTTGGTTATCACCATCTCTAACGGTACCCGTTTCAAGAGAGATTTTCCCAGGAATATTCTTATTACGGTAATCCAGCAGGCTTCGTATATCTACGTTGCTAAATAGCGAATCTTTAACAGACTTGAATCCAAGGGTGTCTATCAAGGTAACTTCCTTGTAATAACCACCAGTTCCCGATAATCCATAGCGTTTGTTCTTTTCAACATCAATGACGCTGCTGTCGCGCTTTTGTATTAGGGCATACTGGGCGGTGTCTATGAATCTTGCAAGTGCGTCGATGTCATCTGTATACCTACCAGTGATGAGCTTGTGGGCAACCTCCGCATCACGCAGTATGATCAATTGCTCTACCACTTGTTTGTACCGCTCCTCTTTAACTTCTTCAAACCTTACAGGCTCTGCGATGGATTGAAATAGCTTGTACCCGAAGAAGCCTATTAATGCCAGCAGTACAAGAATGATGACGATGTGAAGTTTGCGAGGGATTTTATTAATGAATATCGCAAGTAGAACTAGCACTATGATACCTAAAACTACCGACAAGATCAAATTGAACATAAGAAGAATTGTTTATTAGCTTAATTTCAAAGGAAACAAATCTACAATTTTTTTTCACTCGTCCTAATGAGCAGTGTTTTTTTATAGCTAAGTTTATCCTCTAGTTTCCCACAATCCGTTTATGACCCCACAAGATTTCTTCAAGATTCTAAAACTAGACTTTCCTTTTGAGCCTACTTTCCAGCAAGAGCGAGCCCTTGAAGAGCTTTCAGATTTTATTATGGATCCGGAAAAGGATCGAATTTTTATTTTGCGTGGATATGCGGGAACGGGAAAAACTACAATAATAAGCAGTCTTGTAAAAAGTATTTGGAAAATCAAAAGGAGTGCAGTGCTATTAGCACCTACTGGGCGCGCGGCAAAAGTAATTAGCAGTTACTCAAATCAACAAGCAGCTACCATCCATCGGGAGATTTACTATCCTAAAGGGCAAGGGTCGGGTAAAGTGGAGTTCAGTTTGAAGGTGAACAAGCACCGGAACTCTCTTTTTATAGTGGATGAGGCATCCATGATTCCAGATGTGGTGGCAGATAATAAAATGTTCGGTGGGAACGGTTCCTTGCTGGATGATTTAATTGAATATGTGTACAACGGTTATCAATGCAAGCTCATCATTATAGGGGATACCGCACAGTTGCCTCCTGTAAAACTGGATCTTTCTCCAGCTTTAGATGCCAGCCTGATAGGACAACGATACCTGAAAGAGGTCACGGACATCGAACTGGACGAGGTGAAACGTCAAAGCATCGATTCTGGAATACTTTATAATGCTACCCAAATCAGGGAGCACATCGATCAAAATGACCCGAGTTTTAAATTTAATGTGATTCCTTTTCCAGACATTCATCGGCTTATTGACGGTCATGAGATCATGGAAATGGTCATGAGTGCTTATGACAATCAGGGGCATGAAGAAACGGCAATCATCGTAAGGTCGAATAAAAGAGCAAACCTGTATAACCAACAAATACGATCGCGTATTCTTTTTCGCGAAAGCGAACTAGCTACGGGCGACTACCTCATGGTGGTCAAGAATAATTACCACTGGCTAGAGTCCAGTAGTGACGCCGGTTTTATTGCTAATGGGGATATTATTGAAGTGTTGGAGATTTATGATTTTAAAGAAATCTATGATTTTAAGTTTGCGAATGTCAAGGTGCGTATGGTGGATTATCCCAAATCAAAACCTTTTGAAACCACTTTGTTATTAGACACATTGACTTCAGAATCCCCATCGCTCACCTATGAGCAAAGCAACAAATTGTACCAAGAAGTGCGCATGGATTATTTGAAATTGCCCAAATGGAAACAGTATAAGGAAATCAAGACCAATCAATACTTCAACGCACTACAGGTCAAGTTTTCTTATGCCATTACCTGTCACAAGTCCCAAGGAGGGCAGTGGGAGAACGTGGTTGTGGAACAGCCCTATTTGCCCGAAGGCCCAAGCAAGGAATACCTGCGATGGCTGTATACCGCCGTCACTCGTGCCAAAACAAATTTGTACCTTATAGGTTTCAAAAATGAAAATTTCATAGAATAGAAACATGCTGGAGATTATAATTAGCATTTGTCTGGGAGTAGGCCTGGCCGCGAGCGCTGGATTTAGGGTGTTTATCCCTTTGTTACTGCTTAGTATTGCCGGTTATATGGGTTGGGTCCCGTTGACGGAGAATTGGGAATGGGCAGGAAGTCTACCGGCGATTTCCATTCTTGCAGCCGCATCTATTTTTGAACTGATCGCTTATTTCATTCCTTATATAGATAATTTATTAGATACCATATCCATACCGCTAGCCACGGTTGCGGGAACGCTGGCTATGGTTACCGTGGTGGGAGATCTAGACCCTTTGTACAGCTGGACACTGGCTATTATTGCGGGTGGCGGTACCGCAGCTGCAATTGCTACTACAACTAGTGCAGCGCGAGCAGCGAGTACGGCAACCACGGCGGGCATAGGCAATCCTGTTATTAGTGTTTTAGAAGCTTTTTTTTCTACGTTTTTGAGTGTTCTGTCACTTTTGGCTCCCTTTGCCGCAGTAATAGTTGTGATTCTTACGATTTTTGGAATACGTAAATTGTATCGCAAGATGTTTAAAAGAAGTTCGCTTTCGCGAAAGCGTAATAACCTCAAAATAGATCAACAACCATGAGTTTTTTAGTACGTAAACCAACTCAATGGAGCTGGTCTAAGAAAAATCAAGAATTAAAACTGAGGGATAGTGCTAAATGGGTTATTGTGTTGTTGACGTTTGTACTGTTCGTGCCCAGTTTTATAGCTTTTATAATCAATTTATGGACTGGAGCTATTATAGAATCTCTTCTTAGCGGTATTGTGGCGGTTCCATGTTTAATAATTTGGTGTGTTTTCAGTTATTCATTAAGTGTTCAAAATCACATTCATTTATCCGAAATAGAATTTGCAGTAGTGAAAAATAAAGAGTCGCATCGAACGGTAAGCCTCAAGCTTTCTAACAGTCGTTACCGTCAACTATATTTTGTGACTAAATTTAAGCATCAAGAATTCTTGGATTTCTTGAATAGAAATAATATCGTTATTGAAGAACGTTCACGCTACTGGGCATTGCCCTTAAATTATTGATATGATCAAAAAAATAGCGGTCATTCCCGCAAGACTCGAAGCCCAGCGCTTCCCTAAAAAGTTGCTTCAAGATTTAGGAGGTGCTCCGGTCATCGTACGTACCTATGAAGCCGCCCTGCGCACCGGATTGTTTGATGAAGTAATTGTGGCGACAGATAGTGAAGATATTTACCAGACGGTTCTACAATACGACGGTAAAGCAGTCATGAGTACCAAAGTACACGATTGCGGTAGTAATAGAATTGCAGAAGCTGTGGCAGACATGGATGTCGACATAGTCGTGAATGTTCAAGGGGATGAGCCATTTACAAATCGCGGTGACCTAGAACGTTTGATTCATGTTTTTGAAAACGATAAAGACCATCGTATAGATCTAGCCTCTCTCATGCACCCGTTAGAAGAAGAATCAGAAATTGAAGATCCTAATAACGTTAAGGTGATTGTAGACCACTTCCATAATGCTATTTATTTTTCCAGATCGCCTATTCCTTATCACAGAGATAAAAATGTGGATATTGTGATCCATAAACATGTGGGGATTTATGCCTTTCGTAAAGAGGCATTGATGGAATTTTATAAAACAAAGCCCACGCCACTGGAATTAGCTGAAAAGATAGAGTGTATACGGTATTTAGAAAATGGAAAGAAGATACGCATGGTGGAAACTTCAAATCGCAGTATAGGTATAGACACGCCTCGAGATCTTGAGAAGGCGCGATTGCTTTGGAAGGCTTAAGGAAGTCTTAGATGCTGATCCCTACGGGAAGCATTTCTTTGTATTCGTTGCGGTGTTTGCGCACAAAACCTGCAATTTTAGGGTGTGTAGGTACTACTTTTAGTTTTTTATTGTCCCTAATGTCTGCAAAAACGGCTTTAAGGAAGTCGTCTTTAAAGGTGGGGTTATCGTCAAGAGGTTCTGGGATAATTAATTTAGTGAGGAAGATTTTGCGTTCCTGCTGTGCGTATTCGATTTTTGCCAATGTGCCTTCAAACTCACACTGATATTGTCTTAGAAATGCGTTATCAGTAATTTCAATCATTGTCGTATCCATATACATTCATTTAACTCGTTCTACCTAATTTGAGAAGTAATCTACCATTCAAGCAAAGTTATGGGCTGGTTAGCAGAAGAGTTTAAATTGCTTGTTTAACTTTGCAAAGATACTTTAATGCATGCATTTATAGGGTCTTCATTAAGTTAAAACATTAATTTACAAACTTTCTTCTAGATGAAGCATGTGTATTTAATGCCAGGTATGGCAGCATCTCCGCTTATTTTTGAAAACATAGCCTTGCCTGAGGATCGATTTACAGTACATCACATGGACTGGCTCCTTCCAGAGAGTAAAGAGCCCATAGAGAATTATTGTCAGAGGTTATTGGAACAGATCGAGTATGAGCGACCAGTACTTATAGGGGTGTCCTTTGGTGGTATTATCGTACAAGAACTAGCAAAGCTCATTCCAGTAGAGCAATTGATTATTATATCCAGTGTAAAAAGCATCCATGAATTTCCCAGACGCATGCGTTTTTCAAGAAAGACGGGACTTCACAAATTACTTCCTACAAGATTGATGGAGAATTTTGGAGCACTGTCCAAATTTGGCTTGGGAATCGCCCCTAAAAAGATGGAGCTTTACAACAGGTACCTAAACATGAACAACCGCCATTACCTGAACTGGGCGCTGGATACCATAGTAAATTGGGAACAGGAACACCCCCCAGAAAACATCATTCATATACAGGGAGATCAGGATCCTGTCTTTCCCATCAAATACATTGATAACTGTTTGACCGTTACTGGAGGAACCCACATTATGATTGTAAATCGCTACCAATGGTTCAATGAAAATTTGCCAGAAATCATCGATGTAAATTAACTTACTTGTTCTCAGAAACTTCTATCTTTAAAAAAAAATCGATGAAAAAGATCGTCCTTGGCTTTTCTATAGCAATAGTTTCTATCATCGCTATCAGTGCGGTGAAATTATCAGGAGAAGGTGTAGAAACGCCTGCCCCAAAAGACCAGGAATCACTGGTAAAAGACTATAACGTATACTCATTGCCCATGCCAGAGGAGCTATTCTTTGCAGGTGAAAAAGTCCCGTTGACTGATCCAGATATACAGGAACGTTTTGATAACGAACTGCTTTCTAATGTTTATTTCCAGTCAAATGCCATTAAACTAATCAAGAAAGCAAACAAATATTTTCCAATCATAGAACCTATCCTCAAGGAGGAAGGAATTCCTGATGATTTCAAATATCTGGCCGTCGCAGAAAGTGCGCTGTCTAATGCCGTTTCTCCAGCAGGCGCAAAAGGCTTCTGGCAATTAATGCCGGCAACGGCCCGTGAGTTGGGAATGGAAGTAAATGATAATGTGGATGAGCGTTACGATATGGAAATGTCCACAAGAGCTGCTTGCCGGTACTTGAAGGAAAGCAAGAAAAATTTTGGTTCCTGGACACTTGCGGCTGCTGCCTATAACGCTGGAAATGCAGGTGTGAATCGCCAGCAGGACCGTCAGGAAGAGGAAGCCTATTATGACCTGTTGCTCAATAATGAAACAGCTAGGTACGTGTTTCGTATTTTGGCATTGAAAGAAATTCTTGAGAAACCAGAGCAGTACGGGTTTAATGTGGCTCCAGAGCACCTCTACACTAATGTACCGGTTACTAAGCTCAAGGTGGACTATGAAATTGATGATTTAGTCGCCTTCGCGAAAGCGAACAAAATCAACTACAAAGTGCTTAAGATCCACAACCCATGGTTGAGAGAGGCTAAATTGAACAATAAATCCCAAAAAATTTATTACATCTCCATTCCTGAAACCGGTTTTTATAAATAAAGGATGTGGATTTGGGTTCAAGAAAACTGGTTCATTACAGCGCTCATCGTCAATTATGTGGTGGCACTGAGTGCGGCATTTTTCCTGATAGACAATAACCAGAACCCACGCAAGACGCTTTCTTCCTTGCTATTTTTAATTGCGCTCCCATTTATTGGACTGGCGATCTATTATTTCTTTGGACAAGAATATCGCAAATCAAAAATATTTAAACGCAAGGATCTTAACACCAATAAATTGATACAGCAATGGAACGACCGGCTGTTCATCCATGAAAGGAAATTGGAAGAATATGAATCCAGTTTTCTAGAGGATCGTGTCAAAATGGTCAAACTGCTGAGTCATAATAAAAAGTCGCCATTAACGCTGCGCAACGATTTAGAGATATTGTATAATGGGGAGAATACGTTCAAGTCCATTTTTGAGGCCTTAAAAACAGCAAAGGACCACATACATCTTGAATATTTTATATTCAATGATGATCAAATAGGAAACCAATTCATTGATCATTTAATTGATGCTACAAAGCGAGGTGTTCAGGTAAAACTGATCTATGACTCTGTAGGCAGTGACTTATCCTCTAAGGCAAAAAGTAGAATGACAGATGCAGGTATCGAGCATCACCCCTTTATGCCCGTACTTTTTTCTAGATTTACAAGAAAGGCTAACTATCGGGACCATCGCAAGATCTGCATTGTGGATGGACATATTGGGTTTTTAGGAGGCATCAATGTAAGCGATGATTATGTGAATAAACCAGATCAGGACCCGCTGGATTATTGGAGGGATACTCATTTGCGTATTGAAGGTCATGCGGTAAAAAGTTTGCAGGCAGAATGGCTGCTCAACTGGTTCTTTGTTTGTGAGGAAACAGATCATCAAAAAGATGCAGACATCCTCGATAGCTATTTCCCAGAGATTGATGAGAAGAAAAATAAACCTATCCAGATTGCGGCCAGCGGGCCAGATACGGATTGGGCATCTATTATGGAAGCCATCTTTGCGGGCATCAATAGTGCAGAGGAGCGCATACGCATTACAACTCCCTATTTTATCCCTAATGAGGCTATATTGACCGCTTTGAAAAGTATCGCCCGGTCAGGTGTGGAAGTGGAATTGATGTTGCCTAGAATAGGGGATAGCTGGGCGGCTCGCTATGCTTCCAGATCTTATTTTGAAGAGGTAATGGAAAGCGGTGTCAAGATTTACTGGTATTGCAAGGGAATGCTACATGCAAAAACCATGGTCGTAGATCATATGTTTGCCACGATTGGAACCTGTAATATGGATTACCGCAGTTTTAACATCAACTTTGAAATTAACGCGCTTATTTTTGATAAAGAGACAGCTACCAATTTAAGTCAACGTTTTGAAGAGGATATTAAAGATTGCGAGTTGATCGATTTGAAAAAATGGCGGGAAAGATCTAAAACCTATAAGTTTAAAGAGTCTTTTTGTAGATTGTGGGCTCCATTGTTATAATATGAAACGAGGTAAAATGACTGTAGAAATTGTTTTGTTACTGTTGCTGTTGGGATTCATAGCAGGATTCTTAAGTGGTAGTGTAGGAGTAGGAGGGGGCGTTGTAATGGTGCCGCTAGCTATTTGGTTTTTGGGCTACAGCCAGCATCAGGCGCAAGGAATTAGTCTTGCCGTCCTGGCAGTGCCGGTAACTTTTATTGCAGCCTATACCTACCATACCAGTGGGCACAAGCTGGACTGGCGTTATGCATTGATCATAGCCACTACTTTTGTCATTGGAGGTTACTTGGGCTCTAAAATTGCCGTAAATTTGAATCAGCAGGTGCTTAAAAAGATCTTTGGGGTTATCATGTTAGTAATAGCTATCAAGATGATCTTCTTTTCAGGAGCTAAAGCTTAACTTATTAATTTTAATCTGTAAAAACGAGAACATGAAAAATAGTATTTTATTCAGTGCCTTTTCCCTAATGAGCCTGTGCCTTTTTGCACAGATCACTCCAGTACAACCTAGTCCTAGCGCAAAGCTTACCCAAACCGTAGGCTTGACTGAAGTAAATGTGGAGTATTCTAGACCTGCCAAGCGGGACCGTGAGATTTTTGGGGAATTAGTGCCTTACAACGAATTGTGGAGAACCGGAGCAAATTCCAATACGGTGGTTTCCTTTTCCGACAGCATCACTTTAGGAAATCAGAAGTTGATGGCAGGAGATTATGCCTTGTACACAAAGCCTGGAAAGGATCAGTGGGAAGTTATCTTTTACAGCAATACAGGCAACTGGGGAACTCCTGATGACTGGGATGATGGTCTAGTGGCAGCCTCCTTGATGGTAAAGCCGGTTGAGGTCTCCAACTCTTGGGAAAACTTTACTATTGCCATCAACAACCTTAAAACCGATGGTGCAAGTTTAGACCTGATGTGGGATAAAACAATGGTGTCCGTTCCTTTTAACGTCCCTACAGATGAAAAAATGCTGGCAAGCATCAACCGTATCATCTCTGGTCCTACTGCTGCAGATTATTTCAGTGCAGCCAGTTTTTACATGGAAACGGGTAAAGACATCAAACAGGCTAAGCAATGGGTAGATATGGCCGTTGCAAAAAGTCCTAATGCCTACTGGATGTGGAGGTCAAAATCATTGATTGAAGCAAAAATGGGAGACAAAAAAGCAGCAATTGAAAGCGCTAAAAAATCCATGGCCCTTGCAGCTGCTGCACCTAATCCAGACTACGTGAGATTGAACAAAATTTCTCTAGAAGAATGGGGCGTTAAGATGTAATGAACTTGTGAAAATAACGCTTTCGCGAAAGCGAACTTATTTGAAAACCATCCTGCACCAGGATGGTTTTTTGGTTTAAACCTTAGTTAAAGCCTTTGCAAGCACAGGTCTAGTGGTTATTTTTATTAAAAATAATAAACTATGAAATTTTCAAGAAAAGCAGAAGCACAGTGGAAGGGAACCGGTAAGGAAGGGAAAGGCCACATAAGTACCGACAGTAAAGTGATGGTAGATGTACCTTATTCCTTTGGAACCCGTTTTGAAGGAGAACAAAAAGGAACCAATCCAGAAGAACTTATAGGTGCGGCACATGCAGGCTGTTATACCATGCAATTGAGTTTTCTATTGAATGAGGAAGGCTTCACGGCAACTCATTTACACACCGGAGCTAAGGTGCATTTTCAGGACGGAGAAATCACAACAATCGACCTAGACCTGACCGGCGACGTGCCAGAGATAAGCGCTGATAAATTTAAAGAAATCGCTAACAAGGCTAAAGAAGTCTGTCCAGTTTCCAAACTATTAAAGGCTACAGTGAACTTGACCGCGACCTTAAAATAAAGGAATCATTCAATTGACTTAAAAATCTGCTTCAATTTCTTGAAGCGGATTTTTTAATTATAACATGCGGACAATGCTTAGGACGGTTTTGAATCAGGACAGTAGGGCAGAAAAACGATGAGGTATAAGGGAGAGTTGAAGCAGTGTAAATGGAAGAAGTAGAATCCGTAAAATAGGCAATCAAAAATTAAGGAACTTATTATTTTTGTGCAGTTTTAATGCCTGCAAATACAACAAAGCTTGTCGGGAAATTTATGAGCGAATTGTAGCCAAGGGAAAGAGCAAAAAAAAGGCGCTGATAGCGGTTTGTGATTAGCTGTTAAAGCAAGCATTTGCTATAGCAAAATCAGGACTGGTTTATGACGATTCCTATAGAAGTACTTTAAATATAAAATAATGAGATTTCACTTGTTATTTACCACAGTAATTTGTTGTGCATCGTACTATCACATCCCAATTGCATCTCTTATTAATTTTTCCATCCTATTCCTATGACCTGAGATGTCTCTTATTTCCTCAATTCTTTCCATTTCATCATAAATTTGTTGAATACTGTTTGAAATATCTTTAGGACGCTTTAAATTATTGGCGTCAAGATAACCTTGAACATAACCTTTTATAATTTCTTTCTCTTCATCAGAAATAGTCTCCATAGTTCCTTTAGCTAGGTGCCTTCTAATAGACCTATCAGCGATTCTATTATTCTCGAAATTTGGATTAGTTTGATTCCTTAAAATTCTTACATCTCTCTTTAAATCATCAATGGCTGAAAGCAAATAATTTTCTGATGTTATTTCTTTATCTTCTAAATGTGCAATTTTATATTTCCCGAAGTTTTTCAAAAAGGTAGAGTAGTTTGGGTCTTTCTGAGATTTTTCATAAGTAGCATTAAGCTTTTTTGCCAACTTCTCTTTAAATCTTATTATCGTAGCAAATCGTAAATCTCGCGGATATTCTAAATGCTCGATAACGGAAGTATCAAAAGAGTATCCTGTTATATCATCTTTGATAATAATGGTTGGCTTATCAAAAGCTAATCGCATACCAAGCTCAAACATTACATTTGCATTTTTGCAACTCACATCACAAATAACAATATCGGATGAATAAATGTTTTCGATTATTCGATTGTGTATAATACCTATGTCGTCCGCATCGCTTACCAAATTGCATTTAAAATTAGCGTTGGTTGATACATCTTTGAGAATATTATAAATTTCTGTCCAATGCTCAGACGAGCATCCATCAATTTCACTTATTGGCATAATAATACCACAAGTCGGTTGTTCTTTTTCTTTCAATTCTTTATTTCCCATAGGTTTTTAATGTATGATGCACAACAGCAAAAGTATACCACCTGCGAGGCGTCCATACCTCCATGCTTTCACCAACTCCGCTTTAGTTCTATCAGATGAAGATATCAAATAGATTTGAAATATAGAGCCTCATGGGTAGCTTCTTGCCTATGACGCGCTTTTGCGAGAGGAAGGCACGAGAGTAGTTAGGCAATCTTGAAATTTTTGATTCCTGCAAATACAATAAGGAGTTGCGAGAAATTAATGAGCGAATTATAGCAAAGGGAATCAGTAAAAAAATTGCCTTGGTAGCAGTAGGTGATAAGCTCTTAAAACAAACATTTGCCATTGTAAAATCTGGACTGATCTATGACGATTTCTACAGAGGTACCTTAAATATTAATTAAGGAGATTTTAGTAGTTCTTTACCACAATACCTTGTCCTGTGCAGTTATTTATTTCTCTCAAATGTTTGTACTATAGCCTTTATATTGGCAATTGCTTGTTTACTCCCAACTTCATAAGTTCCAATAAATACATAATAACCTCCATTTTCGTCAAACAAAATGACTTGATACATTTCTTCATTTTCTTTGTCATTGTTTTTTGCAAAAAGTTCAAACCCTTTAAGGTTGTCAATTTCAATTTCGTTGATTCCTTTGCTTGGAATTACAGAATAGTCATTGGGATATTTTTTTAATCTTGAGACACAAAATAATTTCTCGTTTTTAACCTCAACTTCTGCATATGATTTGTCAGTCAATAATGTTGCTTTATCGACACTTTCAGTTGGTGTTTTTAAATCTCTGTTGAATAACATTCCATTACCTATAACTGCTTTAAATTTTAAAGAACCAACGTTTTCGTTTAGCGAGTAATTCAGAGCCTCTCTTGGGTTACTTTCGGTTTTCGAATCAACAAATGTTGTTAAAACACTTTGCTTTATTTTTTCTCCTAATTGAAGAGAATCTTTTAAGTAAACTCCATTGATTAATGTGCTTGATTTTTCATTTCCATAAATGAGAATTTGCTTTGAAAAAATCATTCCGTTTGCTGGTTGGTCTAATTCAATAAGCAGTCCATTGAATTCAGCAACTTGGATTTCTTTTTTTGTTTTCAATTCCATTCCTTGTGCTTTTAGCATTTCTGAATTAAAGCCTTTTGAAGCTTCAGAATATGGTCCAGGAATTTCTATAGTCATAATCATTGAAGTTTGGTCAGTTGGATTTTGAAAACCTTTAAAATTACTGGTAGATTCAAATGAAACTGGCGGAATCATAAAGATATTCGTTCCATTAATTTGAATATGATTTTCAGTTTTTTCTTTCGGTAATTCTTGTCCAAATCCAATAAATGAAATTGACAATAGTATTGTTGTAATTTTAATTCTTTTTATCATCATGTTTCGTTTGTTCTAATTGCACACAAAGGCAAAAGGTATACTACGAGTGAGGTATTCCGATCTATGGGCAGTCACCAGCTCCGCTTTAGTTCTATCAGATGAAGATATCAAATAGATTTGAAATATAGAGCCTCATGGGTAGCATCTTGCCTATGACGCGCTTTTGCAAGAGGAAGGCACCAGCTCATGTGCTTTATGCGTTGTTTGTGCCCGTTGTTGGAGGCACGGGTGACCATTGCAGGTAAACACTAAGCTCTCTTATTTGCGAATTCAAAAACCCATAAGAAGCCAAATGGGATTTTGGTTCGCCATTAAAATTTCCGCGATCAAAGTTAGAATGAGCAGCTTTATTAAAATGCTCGATGTTTTTTGATGCTATACGACTATTGATGAACAGTAGGTTTGTTCTCTAATGGAGTAGTACGCATTCCAGTTTGAATCAAAAAGGCCAATGCAATGGTCAATAATGCACCCAGCGGGTTTAACCATAGGAAGGGTAGGATATTAATGCCATTATCTGCCAGGTCAACCAGGTAACAGGCGATCACCACTACTTCGGATATAAGCGCAGCAATAAAAATGGCCTGGCCCTTGATTTTTTTGAAGTAGAACGCCACTAGGAATATCCCTAGAATGGTCCCATAGAAGAGGGAACCTATAATATTTACCAGTTGTATGAGGTTATCAAACAACGACACGACACTAGCAAATGTGATGGCGATCACTCCCCATAACAACGTGAACCACTTGCTGGCGACCACAAAGTGGTCATCGTCCTTGCCTGTACCTAAGAATCTTTTATAGATATCAATGGTCGTTGTGGACGATAAAGCATTCAATTCTGAAGCCGTTGATGACATCGCAGCACTTATAATCACGGCAAGCAGGAGACCTATTAACCCTTTGGGCAAATGATGCAGGATAAAATTGATAAACACAAAATCCTTATCGTTGGTTTCGGCTGATGGGTCTGCTTTGGTAATGAGTTCACGGGCTTTTTCTCTGTTGGATTCTTCTATTCCTCTCAATAACTTTAGCTCGTTGCTCAGGATAGTGGATTCTGTGGAGGTGCCACTCTCGAGCAGTTTGCCATAGGCGATCTGCTTTTCCTGTTTCTCTTGTAATATGGCGACGTGATTTTCCTGTAGGCTCTGGTATTCTCCAGCATATTCACTTTCCAAAACCGCCTTTTCTGCCGCTGGATTGAAGTTAAGCGGTGTCGAATTGAACTGGTAAAAAACAAATACCATCACACCTACCATTAAAATAAAGAACTGCATCGGGACTTTGAGCAACCCATTAAAGAGTAAACCTATCCGCATTTGCTTTACCGACTTTCCTGATAAATAGCGTTGTACCTGCGATTGATCGGTCCCAAAATAACTAAGCATCAAAAAACTCGCTCCAAACAATGCCGACCATACATTATATCGATCATCCAGTGAAAAATCAAAATCCAATATTTTCATCTTGTCCGCATCACCCGCCATAGAAAGCGCATTGTCAAAAGAAACACTGTCGGGCAATTGGGTTACGATCAATACAAAGGCCGTGACCATTCCCGCCATGATGACGATCATTTGTTGCTTTTGGGTAACATTAACGGCTTTAGTACCACCAGAAACGGTATAAATGATCACCAAAATACCGATCACAATATTCAAATATTTCAATTCCCAATTTAATACCGCACTCAAGATAATGGCGGGTGCATAAATTGTGATTCCTGCGGCAAGACCACGCTGGATAAGAAATAGGATGGAGGCAAGTGACCTGGTTTTTACATCAAAACGCTTTTCTAGAAACTCATAAGCGGTGTACACCTTGAGCTTGTGATAGATAGGAATAAACGTGACACAAATGATGATCACGGCAATAGGAAGCCCAAAGTAAAATTGGACAAACTCCATCCCATCGGTATAAGCCTGGCCTGGGGTGCTTAAAAACGTAATTGCGCTGGCCTGCGTTGCCATAACGGATAGACCAACGGTCCACCAGCGTGCATCACCACCCTTGATGTACTGCTCACTGGTTTGTTTACCGCGGGTTTTATAGACGCCGTACAGCACAATAAAGGCGAGTGTGGAGGCAAGGATGAACCAGTCGACGATCGATAATTCGCCCAGACTTCCCGTGAACCAATCAACTATTCCCATATACCGAGCTTAAAATGTAAAACGCTATGGCAAACATCAGGTTAGCGACGATCACGAGAATGTATATATAGTTCCACTTTTTAGAACTTTTGATCTTGCTTTTTTTCAAGGTTGGGTTGGTTTTTACTCAGGCTAATCATATTGGCCAGCAATTTATAGGCGCCAGCAACTCCTGCTGGCAATTCACGGAAGAGGCTTAAACCTGTATAAACCACATGTCCATCGCCATATTCCGCCACCAGCAAACTGCCATCGGTTTGTGCCTCGCCTGTGTCATTTATGCCCAGGATGGGTGTAAATGCGGGATCCCATTTATCTGGAAAATACAGGCCGCGTTCTTGCACCCAACCCTCAAAATCTTGTTGGGTAATCTTGTTGGGCATATTCAATACCTTGTTTTCTGGATTCAAAAATGTAATGGCAGCGTTTTCGTCGGTTACTCGCTTTCGCGAAAGCGAAATATTCAAAGGCCCCAACGCATCATTTGAAATAGTGCGGTCTGCCGTGTTGTATTGCATGACGAGCGTACCGCCATTTTTCACGTAGTTATCCAGTCGGCTTTGAAGGTTTGCCATCGCTTCAGGGGCTACATTAAAGGCCCTGATGCCTACGACTACCGCATCATACTTAGTAAGATCACTGGGAACATCGCTGGGTTCAAATTTAAATACCTTGCTGCCTATGGCCTCGATGGCTTGTGCCACCTCGTCGCCAGCGCCATTGATATAGGCCACCGTCTGGCTTAGGTTAGTCAGGTTGGGATTCACCAGTTTTGCGGTCGCCGTGCGCGCCAATTGTTGATCTGGAATGTGGTTGTAGTCAATGTGAATTACTTCAGTATCAAACTTTTGGTTTTCCACACTTGCATATACCTTGATTTCACCTTGGGAAGATTGATCAGGCGAGAGCAGGTCAAATGTATAGGATATGGTCTCTCCTTTGGTCATGGATATTGGAGATCTTCTCTTCTTATCCTGTGTCCAGTCATAAGGAGTATCAGCAAAGATGGTAACATTGGACAAATCCTTAAAGGCCTTTACATTTACGGTGATCGCTCTTTTTTCTCTATTTCCAAAGATGTAAACTGGGTGCTCTATAGACACAGCGATTGCTGGTACCACGTTGAACGGCTCATATACCTCGCCACGCACGCGATCAGTTGTTTTGTAGATCACAGGAATGGACATTTCAATTTTTTGATCACCGAAATTTAGAATCAACGGCACCTGAAAAGCTGCGCTGGCCTCTGGTAAGCCTATCATAGTAGGATCTGTCACCTTGTACATTCCTAGGCTGGGTTCTTCCTCCAGGTAATAGGCATTAGTAGGCTTTGTATCGCTAGGGATGTTCAAGGTGCCTTCCAGGGTAATAGAGGTATTTTTAACCACCATACCTTTAGACGGCTTGAAAGAAACGGCACGGTTGTCATTGACGCTGTAGTCCAGCTTGTCCAACGCACGATTGGCAATCTCCAGATAGAGTTTAAGGGATTCACCAGCAGTACCATAGGGCGTACTCACAAAAGCCTTCACATACAACCCGGCGATGTCTTTAATGATTCCATCCACCTCGTCAAGCTTTACTCTTTTCCAATAGCCGTCGGGTAGGAAGTTGATCTCTTTGCGCAATTCTAATAAGCCATTCAAACTTTCCGCAGGATTCTTAAAATTATACGTGGCTTTCACTTTCTCTAGTTGTGTCAGTACTTTTTTACCACCATCCACTCTGGTCCAGGTTGTATTGATGCCAGAAAAAGGGTCTGATTTATCCGTTGGCCGGTTGCCTTTTAAAAATTCAAGATATTCTGTGGATGATCCACGAGACCCAGAGGATCCGAAGCCTTGGGACTGATGTCTGCTTCGGCTCAGGGCTGCCATTTCGCCTATGGACTGGCCGCTATAATTAAGAAAATCTCCGTCTTCGATTTCTAGAAGATTGGTTTTGTCCGCTTTCGCGAAAGCGTCCTCGCTGCCATAAAACCACCAGCTGGTATTGAAGAACAGGCGCTCAGGCTTCCAGGTGTCCACATATTTTAACTGTTCAGGAAAGGCCGTTTGATCATCCACCAGATCAAATGCGGCAACACTAAGGATGGCGCTGCTGGTATGGTGGCCGTGGGTCTCACCGGCAGTCCTATGATCAAATCTATTGATAATGATGTCTGGCTGGAATTTGCGGATGACCTGAACAACGTCAGACAGCACCTCATTGCGGTTCCAGATCGCTAGGGTTTCTTCAGGATCCTTAGAATATCCGAAGTCATTGGCACGCGTAAAAAACTGCTCGCCACCATCGATATTGCGGGCTTCCAGCAATTCCTGGGTGCGTATCATGCCCAACTGCTCCCGCAGTTCTGGACCTATTAAATTTTGTCCTCCATCGCCTCTGGTTACGGATAGGTATGCCGTTCGAGCCATTTTTTTGTTGTCCAGCCAGGCGATCAATCGGGTATTTTCATCATCTGGATGTGCCGCAATAAAAAGAGCGGATCCAAGAAAACCTAATTTTTCTACCTTGTGATAAATGGTGGAGCTACTGGTGGGTCGATCGCCCAGCCTATTTTCTTGACCAGTGGTGATTGTTAGGATCAGAAAGCCAAGGATACCTAATAAAATATTCTTTTTCATACCGCGTGAAGATAGAAAATAGCATTTAAAATGCCCCTATGCGAATAGTTAGAAAGTAGAAGGGGATTGACATACTGTTGGGAAGATCACAATATGGGAATGTTTCTATGACGTGCGCCTAATAGCAGAAAGAGTCCATAGCATATGATCCCGAACGCAATGAAACCCATAACGTAGGCTCCTAAAGTTGCATTAATAAAGGCAAAGGCCTTAAAAGCGCCTCTGGGTAAATCGTTAAGATTGTAATAGGCTGATCTCCCCAAAATATAAGAAAACGTGGCAAATACGATACCGCGGTTGAACCTGCCGAATCTTCCCAAAAACAGTAAATAGTTGTACTGTCGAGCACCTAAACGGTCTTTGGTCATCATTTTGTCCATCATGGATGAAAAAGAAATCCACCATTCATTAATAGCACTTATTGCGAGTCCCAGCGCAATGGAATAAATGAGAATTTTACCAATTATGGAATGAAGTAGTATCAGTTTCAACCCAGAGCCTCCACTATCTATACCACCCAATAAAATGGTGATGCAAGTGTATAGCAATAGAATATAACCTATGGCATTGATCAGATAGCCTATCCTTCTGAAATAAGGTTTGTCGCTAGAACCATCATAATCTTGTTGATTAAAAGTGAGGTAGATACGTGAAAAGATATAGCCAGTAAGACCTATAATAATGGCTAACAATAGGAAAAAACCTAAAGTCTGATCGTATATCCATTGTAGAATGTCTTCCTCACTCTTTACAGATTTCGATAGATTGCAAGCTGTAACGAATGCCGTAAACCCTATGAGGAAGTAGACCAATCCCTTGGTGGCTATTCCATACCTAGAAAATCTTCTGTAATTTTTCAAAAACTAGTATTTCACGGCCTAAGATAGGCTTGAAACGTTTAATGTTACTAGATTCTAAGAAATTCTAACAAATAATTTTATCAGATCTCGTTCTAGCTATTTTTGAAATGCACCATTCCAATTAAATTCAATGGAGCTATGGGCAAGAGGAAACAGTTTCACTGGATTGGGATATCTCGATAGCGAGAACTGGCTAATAGATAAATGCCATAAAGGGAAAGTCCTAAGGCAATCAATCCCAAGAGTATCGGTCCTCCCTGTTCCTTTAAAAAAGAGAATGCCATCTTAGTTCCACCGGCCATTTGCGCATCGGATTCAGAGGCAGTTTTGAAAAATAGATAAGCGATAATAGCGAAAACAATAGCTCTTGCTGTAAATCCAACCTTTCCAGCTTTGGTTAAGAAAGATTGTGCTTTTTCATCTAGTTCAGAATTTTGAATTCTACTCTTAAACTTTCCTGAGTATGCCCTGTAAATTTCATAACCAGCTTTCCCTAACAACACGATTGCAATAAAATATATAAAATATACACCCCATGGCTGTTCAAGAATGGTGGCTATCCAACTCTTTTTTCCAGACCCTCCATTTGAGTTGTTCAATAATATATCGATAGCAGTATAGGCAAGTAGGGCATAAGAAATCGCGCTGAAAAAATAACCTATCCGTTTAATAGCTGATTTCGCATCTGAATCTGAATTCGGTTCAGGGTTTTTGAAGGTAAGATATAACCTCCAAAATACGTAGCCTATTATTCCAGCGGTAGTGATGATAAGAAGTAATGATCCAAAACTTTGCTGAACGATATAATTAAGAACACCGTCGCTCCCAGTGATGTTTTTATTAAAATTAAATGCCGCAAATGCGGTCAACCCACCTATTAATGTGTAAATAATTCCTTTAGTTGCAATACCTATTCTAGCAAAAGTTTCCTTCTTACTTGATCCCATCTTTTTATTTAAAACTAAGGAAGTATCTGCCTGATCCTTACAGCTATGATAAAAGTTTCACAGAGGTTTGGGAAGGTCTTGTGAGTTTGATGTAGGTAATGTTAAAGTTATTAATAAGGTACCTAAATTTGCGGTGCTCCAAGTGTATGAAATACGTAACGATTATCAAATTCCAGCGGTAGGACTATTTGTTTCATAACACATTTTACTATGGAATTATAGTAGAGACAGGTTGTTGGTCAGAAGTGCTTCCCATACGAATTACTACCCTATTATGATTAGGTATGATGTCAATAAACGGGTCGTTTTTCTCCAAAGCCTTAATCATATCAACTGGTGCTACGGGTGTTACAAACAATGGAAGCTGTAGATTCGTCCCAACCTAATGATCTTAGGGATCTTGTTTCCCAAACATTAGAAGCGATAGACGGGAAATAGAAGGAGTCCTTTATCCACAGTTGCTTGGCAGGAGCCTGAAAGTATTAGACGTGTTAAGAGAAGAATAATTATAAATTTCGGGAACCTGTGGCTATTTAGAGATCTAGAAAGTTTAAAACTCCATTGGCAAACGACCGCTAACGTTTTCGTAATTTTGCAGCAATATAAATATGAATATCGCAATGCAAGATCAAACGCCCTATATACCTAAGAACAAAGTACGAATCGTTACCGCCGCCAGTCTATTTGACGGTCATGATGCCGCCATCAACATTATGCGCCGCATCATCCAGTCAACGGGTTGTGAGGTCATCCATTTGGGTCACGACCGTAGCGTGGAAGAAGTCGTAAATACGGCGATACAGGAAGATGCGAGCGGTATTGCGATGACCTCCTATCAGGGTGGACACAATGAATATTTCAAGTACATGCGCGATCTGTTGGTAGAGAAAGGCGCTGGTCATATCAAGATATTCGGCGGTGGTGGCGGTGTGATTTTGCCTTCTGAAATTGCAGAGTTGATGGAGTACGGCATCACGCGCATCTACAGCCCAGACGATGGCCGTTCCATGGGACTGCAGGGAATGATCAATGACCTGGTGGAGCAATGTGATGTGGAGGTTCCCGCTTTCGCGAAAGCGAAATTAAACGGAGAATTATTACAAAACCACGTGCCCACGATTGCCCGACTGATCTCGCTGGCAGAAAACCGTCACGACGACTTTAAAAAACACTTTGCCGAAGCCGATAAAACCAAAACCCAAGCACCCGTACTGGGAATCACGGGAACAGGTGGCTCTGGAAAATCATCGCTGGTGGACGAGTTGATCCGCAGATTTCTAGTGGATTTCCCAGAGAAAAACATCGGAGTTATATCGGTTGACCCTTCTAAAAAGAAAACGGGCGGCGCATTATTAGGCGACAGGATACGCATGAATGCGATCAACAACGACCGTGTTTACATGCGATCGCTGGCCACGCGACAGTCCAACCTCGCACTTTCCAAGCATGTGCAGGAAGCCGTTGACGTTTTAAAAGCGGCCAACTATGATTTGATCATCCTAGAAACCAGTGGTATAGGACAAAGCGATACGGAGATTCTGGAACACAGCGACGTGTCCTTATATGTAATGACGCCAGAATTTGGCGCAGCAACCCAACTGGAAAAAATCGACATGCTCGACTTTGCTGACGTGGTAGCGATCAATAAATTTGACAAACGTGGCTCTCTAGATGCCTTACGGGATGTCAAAAAACAATACCAGCGCAACCACAACCTGTGGGAGGCAGATCCATCGACGCTGCCCGTTTATGGAACGATTGCCAGCCAGTTTAACGATCCAGGAATGAATGCCTTGTATGAGGCCTTGATGCAGGAGATGACCAAAAAAACGAAGGTTGATTTCAGTTCTATTAACCAACTAAACACAGCACAAAGCGAAAAGATATTTGTCATCCCACCAGCAAGAACCCGTTACCTAAGCGAGATCGCAGAAAGTAATCGGGCGTATGATAACACAGCCTCGGTTCAATCAGAAGTGGCGCAAAAGCTGTTTGGTGTGTATAAAACAATCCTCACAATTATGAATTCAGAATTTGGAATTCAGAATGATGAGAATGAAAACAGTTTGCTTGCAGAGAAAGGATTGAATGAGGAAGCAATTGAGAACAGCATAAAAGATGCTACAAACAACCCTGAATTCAGCATTCAGCATTCTGAATTCTTGAATTTGCTAATCGCCCAATTCAACAAAACCTTAAAAGACCTTGATCCCTACAACTGGGAGATTATTTACGGTTGGGCAGACAAAGTCAACAAATACAAACAACCGATTTACGAGTTTCAAGTACGCGATAAGGTCATCAAGATTGAAACGCATACGGAATCACTTTCCCATAAAATGATTCCTAAAGTTGCGCTACCCAAATACAGCGCATGGGGAGATATTTTGAAATGGTGCTTGCAGGAAAATGTTCCAGGAGAATTCCCTTATACGGCAGGATTGTATCCGTTCAAACGAACTGGCGAGGATCCAACTAGAATGTTTGCAGGAGAAGGTGGGCCAGAGCGCACCAATAAGCGTTTTCATTACGTGAGTCTTGGAATGCCGGCAAAACGTTTGAGTACGGCTTTTGATAGTGTGACCTTATATGGTAACGATCCAGGATTGCGCCCTGATATTTATGGGAAGATCGGGAATGCAGGAGTAAGCATTTGCTGTCTGGATGATGCCAAGAAATTATATTCCGGATTTGATTTGTCGCATGCGATGACATCGGTTTCCATGACAATCAATGGACCAGCACCCATGTTGTTAGGCTTCTTTATGAATGCCGCCATTGATCAGAACTGTGAACGATTCATTACTGAAAATGAGTTGGGCGACAAGGTGGAGGCAAAGCTCAAAGAAGTGTACGATAATCACGATGTGGAACGTCCTTCCTACCTCAATGCCGATGGCGAAAAAGTTATTTCCAAAAACGGAAAGGTAGACACCACAAAACTTCCAGAAGGAAACGATGGTTTAGGTTTGATGCTTTTGGGATTAACAGGAGATCAGATTCTCGAACCAGCAGATTATGCTCGTATCAAACAAGAAACGTTAGCCCAAGTACGTGGTACGGTGCAGGCAGATATCTTAAAAGAAGATCAGGCACAAAACACCTGTATTTTTTCAACCGAATTTGCTCTGCGCTTAATGGGCGATGTTCAGGAATACTTTATTGAAGAAAAAGTGCGCAACTTTTACAGCGTATCTATTTCAGGTTACCACATTGCAGAGGCGGGCGCAAACCCCATCACGCAATTGGCTTTTACACTAGCTAACGGATTTACCTATGTAGAATACTACTTGAGTCGTGGGATGGATATCAACAAGTTTGGTCCCAACCTTAGTTTCTTCTTCTCCAACGGTGTGGATCCAGAATATTCTGTGATAGGTCGTGTGGCGCGGAAGATCTGGTCCAAAGCATTGAGAAATAAATATGGCGCAAACTCCCGCGCGCAGATGTTGAAATACCACATTCAAACCAGTGGTCGTTCCCTTCATGCGCAAGAGATTGATTTCAATGATATCAGAACAACCTTACAGGCGTTGTATGCGATCAATGACAATTGTAACTCGCTACATACAAATGCCTACGATGAAGCCATCACAACACCAACGGAAGAATCCGTAAGACGTGCGATGGCTATCCAATTGATTATCAATAAGGAATTGGGACTCGCCAAAAACGAGAATCCTATACAAGGAGCCTTTATAATAGAAGAATTGACTGATCTGGTAGAAGCAGCGGTGTTGGAAGAGTTTGACCGCATCACAGAACGCGGCGGCGTTTTGGGCGCAATGGAAACCATGTATCAGCGCAGCAAGATTCAGGAAGAATCGATGCATTACGAAATGTTGAAGCATACCGGCGAGTTCCCGATCATAGGAGTCAATACCTTCCTAAGCTCAAAAGGTAGCCCAACCGTATTACCGGCAGAGGTGATCCGAGCAACAGAGGAAGAAAAACAGGCTCAGATTGCGACCAAGAATAATTTGCATTCCGCTTTCGCGAAAGCGTCACAAGAACAAATCGATGCCATCCAGAAAGCAGCCGTTGAACAAGGAAACATCTTTGAACACTTGATGGAAGCTACAAAGGTCTGTACACTAGGACAGATTACGGAAGCATTGTTTGAGGTAGGAGGACAGTACAGGCGCAATATGTAAAGGCGCGCTGCGCTCGCAAATCCCAAACTTTTAAAATTCTAAATCCTAACAGAAAAGAGTAGAGTAGGTTCAGAAGTTTTTAGTTTTACGGACGTTGGCGCGAGCGTCACGCTCGTGTCCTGGATGCACAGGCTCGTTGTGCTCGAAAATTCCAAACTTTTAAATTCCAAATCCCAACCGAAAAGAGTCAAGTAGGTTCAGAATCTTTTTAGTTTGAAAGATGTTGGCGCGAGCGTCACGCTCGTGTCCTGCATATTTTTGTTTTTTGCCGCTCACTTCATAAATTCTTTTTATCAATGAAGTAGTCTATCGTTTTGGCCTCTATATCAGATATTTTAAGCATTATTTAAAGGAATCGTTGATTTATATATAGTATTTTAACAAAAACACTGTCAATGATCCCATCCAATAACCCCATTTTTTCTTCCTACCAGCAAGACCCAAAATTCTTCGACGAAATTTTTGGAAGTGATGGCAATGTGAAAGAAGTCTATCAAAAACTCTTTGATATCTATAGCGAGCATTCGGTGGACGATTTTGCTTCATTGAACAATAAAGCTAAATCTTCTTTTTTCAATCAGGGAATTACTTTCCAGGTGTACGGTGAGAAGGAAACTAAAGAGAAAATTTTTCCGTTCGATCTTTTTCCGAGAATCATTGATGCTAAAGAATGGGATCATATTGAACGAGGCGTCCTGCAGCGCAGCAAGGCCTTGAATCATTTCCTGCACGATGTGTATCACGATAAAAAAATCATCAAAGCAGGCATTGTACCGCTGGAATTGATCAGTTCCAGCACCAATTACCTGTCACAAATGAACGGGATAGAACCGCCAGGTGGGATCTACAACCATATTTCTGGAACAGATTTGATCAAACATAGTGATGGGGAATATTACGTATTAGAGGATAATATACGTTGTCCATCTGGGGTAAGCTATGTGATTTGTAACCGTACTGCATTGAAAAAGGCACTTTTTGGAGTGTTTGATGAATACCAGACCTGTACTGTTACGGACTACGCCCAGAATCTATTGGAAATTATGGAGACCGTTAAACCGCACGGTGTGGATGAACCCAATTGTGTGGTGATCACTCCCGGAATCTATAATTCTGCCTACTACGAACATTCCTACCTGGCCAAAGCCATGGGCGTTGAGCTGGTAGAAGGCCGCGACTTGTTTGTAGAAAATGATTTCGTCTACATGCAAACCATTAATGGTCCAGAACGGGTAGATGTTATTTATAGAAGGATCGACGATCAGTTTATTGATCCGTTGGAATTTAAGCCAGATTCTACCTTAGGTGTTCCTGGACTGTTTGCAGCTTACCGCAAAGGGAATGTAACTCTGGTTAACGCACCAGGAACCGGTGTTGCAGATGATAAGGCCGTGTACACCTACATGCCAGAAATCATCAAATATTATCTGGACGAGGAACCTATTCTCAACAATGTGTACACCTACCATTGCAGCCGTCCCGACGAGCTGAAATTCGTTTTGGAAAATATCGACAAGCTGGTGATCAAACCCGTGGATGAGGCTGGCGGGTACGGAATTTCCATAGGGAACCGGCTCACCAAAGCAGAAATTGAGGAAGTGAAGAAAACAATTTCTGCCAGTCCGCGCAAGTACATTGCGCAGCCTATTATGTCGCTATCGGTACACCCTACTTATATTGAGGACGCTAATTCCTTTGAGCCACGGCACGTGGACTTGCGCACCTACACGATCTTAGGGAAAGACAAAGAGTTCGTCTTAAAAGGTGGCTTGACCAGAGTGGCCTTGCAAAAAGGGAATCTGATCGTCAATTCCTCCCAAGGCGGTGGGTCTAAGGATACTTGGGTTTTAAAATCTTAAAGGGATAAGGAGTTCGCTTTCGCGAAAGCGAACTTATCACAAGCCTACGGCACAATTTCAACAACGAATCACTTTATAAGAACAAATTTATGTTAGCACGAGTTGCAAATAATCTTTTCTGGATGGGTCGATATATCGAACGTTCCGAGCACATTGCCCGATTTTTGAATGTCAATTACTTTTCATCACTGGACGCACCTGATGATAAATCACAATCCAGACAACGGGTCTTAAGATCCTCGCTTTTTATGGCCAACACCATTGAAGTAGGTAGCGATGTCAAGCTGGATGAAAAGCAGGTGCTTTTTGATATTGGTTTGAATACAGAAAGTGACTACTCCATCATCAATTCGGTCAAGAATGCGCGTGAAAATGCCAACAGCGCTCGAGACGTGATATCCACCGAGTTGTATGAATCCCTCAATAAATTTTATCACGCCGTCCTTAATTATGACAGGGAATTTTACAAAACCAAAGGACTTTTTGATTTCACGGTCTTAGTGACAGAATCATCTGCAATTTTGAGAGAAAAGATTAGAGGAACGCTGTTTCATGATGAAATCTATGCAATTATCATGTTAGGGGTAAGTATTGAGCGAGCGATACAAGTAAGTCGTATCGTACATACTAAGTATAAGGATGCCATTATCTCACAAAACAAAGATCATGAACTAGGAAACACCTATGATTGGATCACCTTACTTAAATGTATCGAGTCCCACGATATGATGCGTCGCTATTACAAAAAAACGCCCAATTGTAAGAATGTTATGGAGTTTTTGATCCTGCATCCAGACTGTCCCAGATCCATTATGAACAGCATCAATAGAGTATATCGCCATATTGAAGAGATTTCTACGGAAAAACTGCCTACTAAAGGAACTGCTGCCTATTTGATAGGAAAAACACAGGCCAAATACAAATACCTGCAAGTAGAAAGCATAGAAAAGGATGTAGAGAAGCATATCAAAGAACTACAAAACACCTTATATCAAATAGCCAATACCATCGAGAAGGAATACTTGCATTACTAGTACGTATCCTGTTCTTTACCTATTTAATTTACAACTGCCATGGCTTTGAAATATCAGATCACTTACCAATCGAAAAACACCTACGAGGCACCGCTTAAAGAAGCCTTGTGGCAATTTTTGATCATTCCAGAAAATAATACCTCTCAAGAAGTGCATCAATTTACCTTTGAGAATTCTGAAAGCATTCCGTGTCAGGAATCTGTAGATGGGTTTGGGAATCACTCGTTAAAATTACGGGTCAAACGTCCCATTCACTCCATTGAGTTTACCGCACGCATTGAGCTTCAAAAAACAGAATCAAATCCGTTTGAGGCGATCACATCCACAGATCCTACTGCCGATTTTAAAACCATACAACAACTGGAATTCAAAGTGACTCACGAGTCCTTTTTGACCCCAACAGAGCTGACTACTATTCCCCAGCAATTTCATAGCCTGTTCAAAGTCGACCAGACAGAACCCATTTTTACAAATCTACTGGCGCTGTCCACATGGTGTTTCAACTACTTCACCTTCAAGACAGAAGTGACCACAACCACATCCACTATCACAGAAATTCTGGAAAACAAACAAGGGGTTTGTCAGGACTTTACCCACGTTTTTTGTGGTATTGCTAGGTTGAATAAGATCCCAGCGCGCTATGTTTCTGGATATTTACATCAGGATAGTGGGCTGGTAGGTGATTTGCAAATGCACGCCTGGGTAGAATGTTATCTGCCAGAAACGGGTTGGGTAGGTTTTGACCCGACCAACAATTTACTGGCTTCCAGCAACCATATAAAGGTAACGCATGGTCGCGACTATCAAGATTGTGCGCCTATTAAAGGCGTTGTATACCTGGCGGGTGCTGGATCAAATGAAACAACCTATACCGTGAGCGTTAAAACGGTGGATGATTTTGAGGAAAGTAGAAGTGCGACGAACGTGCTGAAACAATCCCAAGAGCAACAATACAAGCAGGAACAACAGTTGACCCGTCAAATGCAATGGCAACAGCAGCAATAGCTCACCTTTGTTGTGTGCTAGTTTACAGCAACTCTAAGGCAATTTTGACACCTCCTTTTATAGATAAATTTGAAAGCCTTGGATACTAAGAATAATCGAGGTGTGTTATTTTTTTAAAATTTAACATAATTACATGGTATCGTTAAAAATAATCACTTTGTCGATTTTAATTTTTTTCCAGTTTAAGTGATTGAAATATACTACATAATACCTACGTCTGATAAATATGCTTTTTAACGATAAATAAAAATATAAAGATTCTAATAATTTCTTTTTCCGCTTCACTATAGTTTATAAATGGATAAAATACAAATACTTAAGTTTCTTGTTTAAAGTTTACTTTTATTCATCCATTTGATTTCTAAGGAATTAACAAATTTGACTTTCAATTCATTGTATCCACCAGTAATTTTGAACAAATTCGGATACATGAAAAATCTTTTTAGCCTCCTGCTTTTTGTTGTTGTGTGTACAACAGCTTCTTCACAAGTAGGTATCAATACGATTGAGCCTGATGATTCAGCCATTTTGGATATTTCATCGAACAATAAGGGAGTATTATTCCCTAGGATGGATTTAGGGAATTTGAATGAAGCTGGTCCGGTTACAAATCCAACTAAAGGATTGACCGTATGGAATACGAGTACTGGATCAGAAGGCCTGTATTATTGGAATGGAAGTTCATGGGCAAAATTAAGTGTAGCGGGAGGTAGTTCTTCAAATAATGAATGGCAATTGAGAGGTAATACCATTACGGACGGCGATTTTTTGGGAACTACAAATCAATTACCGCTAGTTTTAAAAGTGAATCAAACGCAAGTAGGAAGATTCCATCACAGACTGGGAGCTATGGCCTTAGGTTTTAATGCCATAGCAAGTGAAGAGCGAGGCATCGCTATAGGAAATGCGTCTTTGAGTCAAGGTAATGATGCGATATCTATAGGAAGCAATGCAAAAGCACCGTTTCAATCCATTGCACTGGGCCTTAATGCAGAATCCGTTGGAAATAATGCCATCGCGATCGGCTTAGGGTCAAAAGCTAATTACCGCGCTATATCCATAGGAGAGAGTGCTGATGCAACTGCTAACGATGCTATAGCTATAGGCAGATCCAGCAAAACTTCTAGTCTAAATAATATCGCGATAGGATTAAATGCAACAACCTCTGGTAATGATGCCATTGCCATAGGAACTGCTAGTACCACCAGCAGCCAAAACACCATTGCCATAGGAAATAATGCGCGCGTCTCCGGACAAAACTCAACAGCTATAGGTTGGAACTCGAGTGCCACACAACCTAATACGGTCATTTTAGGTCGTACAGACGACAATTCATTTAAAATAGGAATAGGAACGGATAACCCTACGGAAAAACTTCAAGTAAACGGAAAAGTAAAAATTGTGGATGGTACCCAAGGTGCTGGTAAGGTGCTTACTTCTGATGCTAATGGCGTTGGATCCTGGGTAGCCCGCTCTTATGCCGAAATTAAATTAACGAACGACGTATCTTTTCCGAATAATGGTGCGAATCTAAAAATTTCGGGCACTTCCAGTAAAACACCTGCTACAGCTACCGCGATTACAAACACTAATTTTTCTTTTAGGTCTACGGCTGGAGGCTTTTTCAAACTTACCTACACGATCACTTTTAAATTAGATAATAAAGTAGGAAAGAACGGCGATGAGACTGTCGAGTTTTCAATTTTCAAAGAAGACGTTAGCAGTGTGGTTGCGGGAAGTGAAATTCGTGAAACCCTTTCAGAAAACTATGAAACCATCTCGGTAACAAAAATCCTAAATTTAGAAGCCAATAAAGACTATTCTTTACGGGTTACAAATAATTCTGGTGAGACTCTAAGAATCTACAGCAAGCAAACCAATATCGTTCTAGAAGCACTATAATATACGTTCTTAACACAACTTTATTTAAACTTAGCGTAAGAATCCCCTTGTTATTTAGCAATTTGCAATTCTCAGTACTGATGCTGTTTTAACAAATCCCTATTTGAGTTCCCAAGAGAAAAAAGTGCCCAAAAATGCACCTAGAAAATACCGCTCGCTGCGTAGGCTGGTGCGTATTTTTTTAAGTATTCTTATCTTTCTGCTTCTATTGGTACTTTTCATTCGCAGTCCGTGGGGACAGGATATCATTGTTGGCCAAGCGGTGGATTATGTAGAGGGAAAAACGGGTACTGAGGTGTCCGTTGACAATCTATTTATAACATTTGATGGGAATATTCAACTGGATGGACTGTATATGGAGGATAAACAGGGCGATACGCTAGTTTATTCAAAACATCTAGAGGCAAATTTGCCTTTGTGGCCCATTGTTCAAGGCAATGGTTTTCATATTGAAAGCGCAGATTGGGACGGTCTAACCGCTAGAATAAGTCGCAAGGATACCGTCAACGGCTTCAATTATCAGTTTTTAATGGACGCGTTTGTGCCGACTGATACCACCACCACATCCCAACCAGTACAATTTTCTATAGGGAACTTAAACTTTGAGAATTTTGACGTCACCTTCAAGGACGACGTGGAAAATCTGGATGCCATTGTCAAGTTTGAAAGTTTTCACATGACCATGAACGAGCTGGATCTCGATAAGATGATTGTGGATATTGATGTTATCTCTCTCACAAATGCCCTGATTTCCTATGATAAGGATACGGTTTCCGCTTTCGCGAAAGCGGAAAAAGATCAAGACCCAAACACGGATACCACGATCGCTGAAGCGATTACAGACGATGCCAACGATTCCCCTTTGCCGCTTATTAAAGTAGGTAATCTCAAGATGGATCGCGTACAACTCGTCTATGAATCCATTCCAGACGCCATCAATTTGAACAGTTCCATCGGGTTTTTGGAAACATCCATCCGCAAGGCAAATGTGCAAACCAGTAACTACTTGGTTGATTTTATCCACCTCAATGATTCTGAGGTGAATATTTCCATGCAAACGCCGCCATCAAATACGGTAGATCCTAATGCTCCCGTGTTTGTGTGGCCAGAGTTGACCCTAGATGTACAGAAGATAAAGCTGCGTAATAATCTATTGGACTACCGCCTTGACGATGCCGTTCTGATTAAAAATCAATTTAATCCCAATGCTATCGTTTTGAGCGACTTGAATCTTGTGGCAGGGGATCTACATTATGAAAACAAGCAATCCAGCGCGGTGATAAATGAATTAGCATTTGAGGAAGGGTCTGGACTAAGGGTACGGCAATTAGAAGCTCAGGCGACGGTTACTGATCGCTTTATAGATGTCAATGATTTGAATGCACAGGTCAATAACAATAGCCTGCAGGGGAATATTCGATTGGGTTTTGCGAGTATGGATGAATTCATTATCAATCCAGTGAATCTTAGTATTGATGCTCAGATCCCCAGTTATAACATCGATTTGTCAGAGGTGTTCCGGTTTGCTCCAGAATTAAGGTCAAACCAATATCTGGTAGCCCTGAGCAAACGCCCCCTGACCGGTAGTTTGAAGGCAACTGGTTCTACCGCAGCCCTAGAAATTCCTAATTTGGTGGCCAATTGGGGTAACGAAACAGCCATCATCGCGACGGGAAGTTTGAAAAATGCCACAGATCCGGACAAGCTTTACCTGGACTTCCCGTCCATTAAAATGCGTTCTACAAGAAAGGATCTGACAAAGTTTATAAGTGAGGAAGATCTGGGAATCCAGTTACCGCAACGATTCTCGCTTGCAGGCAGTGTGGAAGGTAGTGTCGATGACATCACCACTAAAGCAACCTTAACCACATCAAACGGTAACCTCCAGATCGATGGAAGCTTCAAAAATGACGCAGTGATAAGCTTTAACGCAAACCTAGAGGCCCAAGAAATAGATATGGGTGCTCTCTTGCAGAATCCGCAGTTGGGAGTACTTAATTTGGACTTGAAAACTAAGGGATCCGGCTCCAGCATCAATGACCTAGATGCCGTGGTGGATGCTACGGTAAATAGCTTCAGCTACAATGAATATGAAATCAAGAACTTACCTGTAAATGGACGCTTTAGGAATGGACAAGGGTGGGTTACTTCAAAATACAAGGATGATAATATCAACCTGGATTTGAACAGCCAGATCCAACTAGACAGCGTCGCTACAGAAGCTAACTTGCAGTTGGAAATTGCAGGCGTTGACCTTCGCGCCTTCGGCATCACATCACAAAATGTCAAGGCTGCGGGTACTATTTCTGCCTTTTTCAAGGGCAATGCAGACAATTATGAAGTGAGATCAACCATCGCAGACGGTATTGCCGTCTTTGATGAACAATCCTATCTATTGGGTAATGTGGATTTACGTGCCTTTGTACAACCAGACTCTACCGCTCTCGATGTAACTAATAAAATGCTGGATTTAGAGCTGCGTTCCAATGCAGATCCAGTTGGACTGGCAAGTGCCGTACAACGCCATATAGACCGGTATTTGACCACCAGTGTTGCGATGGATACCATTAAACCGGTGGTTATGAAGATTAAGGGGAATTTAAGTCCTGCCCCTATTTTGAGAGACGTGATCTTGCCCAGCTTAGAAGCACTGGATACCGTGAGAATAGCCGTCGACTTCAATGAACGCGATCGTAAACTGAATACAGACATCACGGCACCCTATATAAAATATGCGGGTAGCGAGATCGATAGCTTGAGCATTACCTCCAGGTCTGACGCTACTGACATGCGGTTTAACATAGGTTTTGAAGGTTTGGAATCTGGGCCATTATCAATCAAACGTACGAATCTAGGAGGTGTCGTCTCCCAGAATGAGCTCAACCTTGACTTTATCTCTTATGAAGATGGGGAAAAACTGTTGCAGTTTGGGAGCACGCTTTCGCGGAAGCGCAACCAACAAGGTACAGAAGACCTTATATTCAAATTGAAATTGGAAGACTTGATTCTAAACAAACAATCCTGGCGGGTACCTGATGACAACTCTGTAACTTATAGAGAGGACAGGATTAGTTTCAATAATTTCAAGCTCTCCAACGATTCACAAAGTGTAGAAATGCGTAGCGATCTTGCTAACGTTGAACGAGAACATATAGGTTTTTTGTTGAACAATTTTAGGCTGCAGTCACTAATTAGTTTCTTGAATCCTGATGAGAAGTTGGCGACTGGAAGGCTTAATGGACAACTCGTTTTAGAAGACGTTTTTAAGAAAATGGGCTTCTCTGCAGATTTGACAATCACAGATTTGAACGTATTGGAAGTCCCACTAGGCTTATTGAAACTGGATGCAAACTCCAGCTCTGGGGACTTATACACGATGACGATGAGCTTAAAAGGAGAAGATGTAAACATGGATCTGAAGGGCGATTACCGGGTGGATCCTGTGGCTGCTCAGCTCAATCTGGATATGGACCTTCAACGTCTTAATATGTCTACCGTTACTGGTATTGCTAAGGAATTTGTGTCTGATGGAAAAGGATATCTCTCGGGAAATATAAAGCTGGCAGGCACTACAGTCGATCCAGTTTATAATGGCGTTATCAACTTCAATCAGGCAGGTTTTACAGTCAACATGCTCAACGCGCCTTTCTTAATGAAGGACGAGCAGTTGATCGTCACTAATGAAAGTCTGGCTTTTTCCAATTTTGTAGTCACAGATGCTGACAATAACTCATTTGAAGTGGATGGAATGATTGGTACGAAGGATTTATTCACGCCCACTTTTGATTTGCGGTTGAAGGCAAACAATTTTACAGTACTCAATTCTACCGCTAAGGATAACGACCTCTATTATGGTAAAGCAACTTTCGACGCAACGGCAACCGTTACTGGGAACCTAACCATCCCGGTAGTTGATTTGACGCTGGATGTGAACGATGCTACTGATTTTACCTATGTCATCCCTGCAACGGAATTGGATATTGTTCAACGGGAAGGGATTGTACAATTTGTCAACAAAGAGAATCCGGATGCTATATTGACTCGAACAGACGAGGAAAGTGCAACGCTTACTGGTTATGACATCACAGCAGACCTGCGTATAGGCAAGGGAGCTAAGATTAACATCATCGTTGATCCTACCACTGGAGATAACCTGCAAGTATCTGGTGATGGTGATTTGAGATTCCGCATGACGCCCAATGGGCGCATGACCCTTACCGGCAGGTATGAAATTAACGATGGGTTCTATGAATTGAGTCTTTATGATATCGTTTCCAGAAAGTTTGAAATTGCTAAGGGAAGTAGTATTTCCTGGTCTGGTGATCCATTTGATGCTACACTGGATGCCAGTGCGATATATAAAATTGAAACCAGTGCAAGTCCGTTAATGGCATCCCAAACCAGTGGTGCAGATATAAAGGATAAAGAAAGATTCCGTCAAGAACTGCCTTTCTTGGTATATCTCAATGTTGATGGAGAGTTACTGCAACCTGTCATCACCTTTAGACTGGACATGCCAGAGGATGAACAAGGCGCTATAGGAGGACAGGTATACGGCAGGGTGCAACAATTAAATAGCCAGGATCAGGAATTGAACAAACAAGTTTTCTCATTGCTTGTCTTGAATAAATTTTTCCCAACCAGCGGCGCTGATGGGAGTTCTGGAGGAACGGCGGCCATAGCACGTGATAACATCAACCAGGCCTTGAGCGATCAACTCAATCAATTTGGGGGTAAACTATTGGGCGACTCTGGAATAGACTTGAATTTTGGGCTGGATAGTTATACAGATTACCAGAACAATGCCCAACAACGCACTCAATTAGACATCACCGCCAGTAAGAAATTACTGGACGATCGATTGATTGTAAGTGTGGGAAGTGAGGTGGATATTCAAGGAGGTCCTGCACCATCTGAAGGCCAAACCCCTGTCATAGGAAACATAAGCTTAGAATACCTACTGACTGAATCTGGTCAATGGCGCTTGAAAGGATTTCGCAAGAATCAATACGACAATGTGATCGATGGCCAGTTGATTGTGAGCGGGATAGGTCTGATATTTACCAAAGAATTCAACGAATTCAAAAACCTGTTCACAAAAACCGTACTGGAAGAAGCTGCAAAAGCAAAAAGAGAAGAAGAGGCCGCCGCAAGAAAAGCAAAGGAAAAAGCAGACGCAAAGCGAGAGGAAGAAGCCGAAGCACAAGCACAACTGGACGCTACCGAAAAGGAACGTCAAAGTCAAAAGAAAAAGGAAAACGAAAACGAAAATCAAAACGGAAAATAATTTGAAGTCGAACTCCAACTTGAAAAGGTTTTCTATCTGCAATTAAAAACACACCAAACACCTACACTTGAATAATAGAATTTACATAAAAATAGGATTGTTGTCACTGGTACTGATGGTGCTCTATTCCTGTGCGGTAAAAAAATATGTACCTGAAGATGAGTTACTGCTGGATGCCTATGATCTAGAAGTCTCGTTAGATTCTGCTGCAGTGGTGAAGGACGTGGATCTTTTAAAAGCGGAATTGGAAAAGGTTCTATCACCACAGCCCAATTTTACCTTGTGGGGAATGAGACCAGGATTGCATTATTACTATAAAGTTAATGTAGATAGCGCTGGATTCTTCCATAAGTTCCTCAACAAGAAATTAGGAGAGGCGCCTGTATATTTAACTGACGTGGAAGAAGCGGCAACGGAAGACTTACTTAGAAACCGATTGGAAAACCGTGGTTTCTTTTTTAGCAATATCTCCTCTACCGTAAAGCGTAATGAGGATGCTAAAGAGGCTACCGTAGGTTATAAAATCATTTTACCCTCGCCATATACACTAGAAACCTACCAGGTAGATCGAGACTCCATTCCATTCTACGAGGTATTGGAAAACGAAATTCAGGACTCACCCATAGAAAAAGATTCCAGATTTGACTTATCTGCTATGAAACTGGAACGAGAACGCATCGACCAGAATCTTAAAGAAAAAGGCTACTACAATTTCAACTCCGGTTTCTTGATATTTCAAGCAGATACCAACAGGTATAGAAACCGCAAGTTTGACCTCTTCTTAAAACTCAAGAAGGATGTTCCCAGCAAGGCGGTAAAGCCTTACCGCATCAATAAGGTGAATGTCTTCCCTCATAATGTTGTGGGAACAGATTCAATTCAAAAAGACACCACCCGTTTTGACAACAAGAATTACATACAGGATATCGAGTTTTTCAGACCGGATCGACTGGATCGATATATAGTCATCGATGAAGGTGATTTGTACAGCCCAAAGAAATCAAAAGCAACCAGTAGAAGATTGGGTTCTATAGGCGCCTACAAATTTGTCAATATCGACTATACAGAAGTGGACTCCTTGCAGAATGATAGCCTCAACTTTCTGGAGGCCAATATATACCTGTCACCACTCAACAAGCGTGCATTGCGGGCAGAACTTCAAGGAGTGACTAAGTCAAATGATTTTGCCGGTCCACGTTTGGGCCTGACTTTTTCCAACCGCAACCTGTTTAAAGGAGGAGAGTTGTTGAACATAAGCGCTACAGCGGCTTATGAAGTACAGATTGCCAGCAACAGCCAGGCAGGATTGACGAGCACAGAATTTGGTTTAGGTGCAGACTTGATTTTTCCACGGGTATTATCTCCCATAAAAATTGACGATAATTATTTTGAATATTCGATTCCTAAAACGGTTGTGAGAGCAGAAGCAAACCTTTTGAATAGAAGCAGCCTCTACAGCTTGTTGACTTTTTCAGGAAGTTTTGGGTACGTGTGGCAGGCTAATAAATACATTACCCACGAGTTTGATCCCATTTCCATCAACTATGTGAATCTATTGAGTGAATCAGAAGAGTTTATGGATATCCGAGAAGACAATCCTTTTTTGAGCAACAGCTTTGACCAGCAATTTATATCTGGATTGAACTATTCTTTTACTTATAATGGAATGATACGGCAAGACAGACGCAGTCTATTCTTTGTTAACAGTACGGTGGACATTGCTGGAAACTCCATCAGTCTTTTAGGCAAAGAAAATGACGAAGGCAAAAGCGAATTTCTAGGATTGGAATATGCACAATATGCTAAGGCAGATGTAGATTTTAGATTCCATTACATCACAGGCCAGGAACAGCGCATTGCAACGCGGCTTTTTGCCGGTCTAGGGTTGCCTTATGGAAATAGCGACGTCATGCCGTTTAGTAAGCAGTATTTTTCTGGGGGAGCGTATAGCGTTCGGGCATTTAGAACCAGGTCCTTGGGCCCGGGAACTTATAGTCCACCTATTGAAGATAACCGCTCCTTTTTTGATCAATCTGGAAACTTACGGTTGGAGGCAAATGTGGAATATAGATTTCCGATTTTCAGCTACTTCAAAGGTGCCGTGTTTGCAGACGCTGGAAACGTCTGGAACACAACTGATAATGGCTTGCCAGGTGGTAAGTTTACCGGCAACTTTTACAATGAGTTGGGCATAGGTGCTGGAGCTGGACTGCGAGTGGACGTTCAGGGATTTGTGATCCGTTTTGATCTTGCTGCGCCCTTGCACGACCCTTCTAAGGAGGAGGGCAAGCGCTGGGTGAATGATTTTGCAAATCCAGTATTCAATTTTGCCATTGGTTACCCGTTCTAAAACTGGTTTTTTGTGAATAGATATTGGATGAGTTCGCTTTCGCGAAAGCGGATTTAACATTTTTTATATATTGCAGGGTAAAATACCATCGACATGAGAGAAATGAACCCACCCACAGGGAACACAGATTACCGACCACGCGACAACCGAGAGCCTTTTGACCAGACCATACAGGCAATGGGAATGATGGACTATGTTAAAAGAGTGTTTCAAAAGTACGCAGACTTCGGCGGTCGTGCCCGCAGGTCTGAATATTGGTATTTCCAGCTGTTTAACTTCATCGTCATTATGGCGTTCTATGTTCCAATCATAGCGCTAGGGGTAGCAGATAGCAAATTAGTTATTCTTCCAGCGGTATTGATTGGGCTCTATGCCTTAGCGATTTTAATACCTAGTCTTGCGGTCGTGGTAAGAAGATTGCACGATACGGGTCGCAGTGGATGGTTTTACCTTTTGAGCCTCATCCCTTTTATAGGAGGAATCATCGTTTTGATCTTTACCGTAGAGGACAGCAAACCGGGTACTAATCAATGGGGGCCTAACCCTAAAGGAATAGGAAATCAGGATTTTGATCAAGACGCTTTTTAATTTGATCCCGTTTTTTAAAGAAATCTTAAAACCTTAGCTGCGATTTCTTAAAAGTTATCTTTGGAAAAATCTTTTTAATTATGAATTGGCGTATCACATTTCAGGTTATAGGTGTAATTGCCGCATTATTATCTCTAGCACCTTTAGTAGCAGCAGATTACTGGTGGATCAGAGCATTTGATTTTCCACATTTACAGTTCATGTTCTTTACGTTACTGGCTATTATACTGTTCCTATTTACATTTAAACCGCGCCAGATCAATGATTATATCTATTTGACCATTTTGTTGGGATGCTTTACGTTTCAATTTTTCAAAGTTGTGGAATTCACCCCATTGGTAGCTGTGGAACTCAACGATAGTTCAGGAAACATTTCTAAAGAAGACCAACTGGTTTTATATACTTCTAACGTGTTAGAAAGCAACACTCATACGGAAGCATTGTTCGATGAAATAGAGAAGAGAAATCCTGATTTGATTGTGTTTACCGAGACCAATGAGCGGTGGATGCAGGATATACGTCAAAACATAGGTGAGGAATACCCTTATAAAGTGGAGCAGCCACAGGACAATACCTATGGCATGATTCTATATTCAAAACTACCGTTGCGGGATGCCTCTGTGAAATTTTTGGTGGATCCTAAAATTCCTTCTATACATGCCCAAGCACAAATGCGTAATGGGGAATGGTTCCAGTTGTATGCGATCCATCCAACGCCACCCATGCCACAACACAATCCCTCTAGTTCAGACCGTGACACAGAATTGTTGAAGACTGCGATCATGAGTTACCAGTCAGAATTACCTGTTGTTTTAATGGGAGATTTTAATGATGTGGCATGGGCAGATAGCACAGAGCTAACAACAACCATTGGAAAACTACTGAATCTGCGAATTGGTAGAGGATTCTATAATACCTATCATGCACAATATCCCGTATTTAGATGGTCACTGGATCATATCTTTGTTTCATCAGAATTTCGCTTAACTAACGCCGGTACGGGTGTCGATATTGAAAGCGACCACTTTCCCATGTATGCAACCCTAAGCTATGAACCGAAACTCGCAAGTCAACAAGACCCTGACGAGCCGACCGCAGCAGAATGGGAACTTGCCAAAGAACAAATGAGCGAACAAGGATTAGAGTCGTTCACAAAACTACCGCCTGCGCTTAAAAAAATGGTGGATAACTAGCCTCTTTTTATCATGTGACTTGAGCTAGTAAGAGGGTTGATCAACAAACAACCCCCTAATAGAGCGCTAGCTTTTTAAGGCTTATTCGCCGTACAAAATGGAGGAGATTAAAAACTGAGTTTTGTACGGCGAATGTACGTATGATCATCGAGTCTTGATTGTGCTTGAGTCCAGTGCAATTGCACAGTAGCACTATTCATTTTTCAACTATAGATTTGGTAGCCCTTTCTCTGCACATGTTCATTATAGGTTACAAAATTGAAAGGGACGTTTATAGCAACTAGGAAACGATGGTAGATCCTACTAGTTTCACACTTCTATCTAATGGTGATACGATCTGCCGTAGAAACAAAATAATTTTATTTAGATCCAACTTGAACAAACACTAGTAAAACAACGCTCAAATGATCTAAATCAAGGGTTAGCATGATGAACTAGTTAATTATTTAGTAATTGTAGAACCGTTAACTTCATTAATACGTTTGTTGATTGAAATTTGTAATAAATATTAAATCTTGAAAAAATATATACTCATTCTAACTATTATAGCCACCATCAGTGGCGTGATAGGTTTTACCATTGATTTTGCCGCAACTTCCTTTCTCAGGATTTTATGTCTCATTACGGCAGATATAGCGGTAATTTTAATTTTAGGAAGATTTGTGTTCTTTACTCAAAAAGGAAAAGAACTACGCCAGCGCGTACGCATTAGATAATATTTACTGAGCTATTCCTATATATTTGACCAATTGATAGGAGATAAGTACTGCAGTTATGCCTAAAGCGCTGCTTAATGAAAAATAAAGGACCGCTTGCATATAGTCCGTTTGTTTGATCAAAAAATACAACTCTGCAGAAAACGTACTGAATGTGGTCAATCCACCACAAAAACCAATTGCCAGCAATAGGAAAACCGATTCCGATAGCTGGCTTTTGTCGTTTAGTGCTAGAAGGCTACCCAACAATAAACATCCCATGACATTTACGATGAGTGTTGGAATCCATTTGATTTGACCTGTATTCATCCATAGGGAAAATGCAAATCTCAAACAGCTTCCCAGTCCTCCACCTAAAAACACAAATAGTAGGGATTTGATCATTACAATACGGGAAAATAAACCTCCGTTATATAGTTGGCTGGATTGTCTACTTTATAAGGATCTGTTTTGTAGACTTCAAATGGAGGCTGCTCTGACCTTTGAAGGCCGTTTGCACGAATGTATTCTTCTCCTTTACTCCAGGCTTCCCTCAAGTTTTCATAACCACCCTTAAGGGTCACTTTAATAGCACGTTGAGGTTCCATAAGACCTACCAGTATCCTAGAATTAGCTGCTGTAATGACTCGATCCCTTACCGGTACCGCCGCTGAGAAAATAGCGTTGCCATCGACCTCATCAAACTTTTCATAAATCAACATATCTGGACCGAAAGAGTCAATATTGTTCTGATCCATAAAGCTGTGGATATTTCGCAACATTTGTGATTGAAGCCTTGAAATATTTTCAAGACTGGAGCTGGAAGACATATAAAGATAATACCCACCACCGTAATCAATGAGACCATCCACATTGATGGTGTATTTGTTCATTTCTGCTTGTAGAAATGCATCGAGTTGAGTAAGACTTTTTTCATATAGAGTACCTAATTCAGCATCCAAGTCAGTTCCCGTTAGGGCGCTTAGGGCCTTGTCTACAAGGTTTTTGTCACCCGTGGTCTTTATAGTAACCTCAGTGCCCATTTCTGTCTCGTTGAGTGTATAATATATTTGAGCTCTAGAAGTGCCTAAACTGTGCTCGTAAACCATGTCCATAGCTATAGATTTATTAGGATCCAGCCTGGTGATGGTAATGGTGCCTTCCCCATCATCATCGGTAAACGAAAATTGAGCATCCACACCTGCGGTCTGCTCATTGAGTTGCACGTCCACATCGTTTTGTTGATTATAAGCATTCCAATTTGCCCACTGATCAAAATCCGAGAGTTGTTTGAAGACCAGACTGGGTGGTGCATCGATAGTCGCAGATCGTTCGACCTCATAATGCCCTTCCTGAAGGGAAAAATAGACGGCACCAGCGATGATGGCTACAAGAAGTAAAATGAAGATGTATTTTAAGGCTTTCATAGGAATACTAGGTTGGTCCTCAAAGATACCATTTTTATGAAATTGCTATTTTTTTCATATAAAAAAACTACCAGGCATAATACCTGGTAGTTATAAGGAAACGCGCGCGCTTCCTTTCCCCTATTACTTTTCAACATGAATAACAGGGCAAAGATAACGGCGATAGCTAGGTGTTTAAATACCCACTATTGGGAATATTTTGATAAGTTATCTGTAAAAAAATGTGGAATGTTTGCCTTAGCATTTCCATTACCTACTGCCAGATCTTCGTCGTAGCTGCATCTCTTGACAGCGAACTTGATTTGAATCAATCTCGTCATTGCTGCACTTCTAGAAGGTGAACTTAACCTAAATGAGCCTGCTTGTTACAGTATTCATAGAATGCAGACTTAATCCAAAAAAAATTATTTCAAGTGGGGGTGTTTTTGTAGCGCATACCGGAGCAATTCGCCCTTGCCTTCCAGACCCAGTTTGTGGATCATATTCTTGCGGTGCTTGTGAACGGTTCCCACCGCTGTGTGCCTAATTTCTGCGATTTCAGAAGATCGATGACCCGATGCAATAAGTTTTAATATCTCACGCTCGCTATGGGAAAGAATATCGTCTTGATTGTCAGACCGACTTTCTTTTTTCTTGACGGTAATAGAACTATCGATGTACGGCGTTCCACGCATCACACTTATTATGGCTTCCCGTACTACAGATAAAGGTCTCACTTTCAATACGTATCCATCAGCACCGGCGTCGAACATATCCCGTACCGCTTCCTCGTCGTCAAACATTGTAAAAGCTACCACTTTAGTCAACGGATTGATTTCCTTAACCTTTTTGCACAACTCAATGCCGTTCATTCTAGGCATGCTGATGTCTGTCAGGATTACATGTGCATTTTGATACTCCAAGAGTTTCATCAATTCGACGCCGTCAAGGGCGGTACCTATGACCGCAATGTCTTTATCGTCTTTAAAAAGAAGCTGGAGGCCATCAATTAATGAGGCGTGATCCTCAACAATGATCAATTGTATCATAAGGTAGGAATTTCAATAGTGATGGTCGTTCCATGGCCAGAATTAGAATCGATATCAAAGGTACCGTCCATTTCCTCCACCCGGGTTTCTATGCTGTGCAAGCCCATACCTGTAGATTTTTTAGAGGAATTAAGCATAAAACCTTTACCATTGTCCTCTACCATTAAATCGATGGAATTTTCAGAACCAACGATATTGATGCTGGCTTCTGTGGCTGCAGCATGCTTCACTACATTACTCAGTAACTCTTGAAGCATTCTAAAAATGTTTAGTTCCAGGGAGTTTTCCAACTTGCGGTCCATACCGTGGTGGAATACATTCACTTTTAACTTACCACTATGAGTAATATTTTCTGCAAGGGTTTGAAGGGTAGGAATGAGGCCTTTACTCGCCAGGACGCCGTTGTGTCTGCTGTGAGACATACCGCGTATGGTGGCATAGGTGTCTTCCAGCAATTTGTCCGTGCGATCATAAATCTCAGAAGAAGTCTCTGGTTTGAAATGATTTTTAAGGTTGTCAAAATACAACCGAATGGTCGTCAATGAACTTCCCAGATTATCATGAAGATCTTCCGCTAATTTTTTACGTTCTTTTTCTTGACCTTGAATCATGGCGTCGATGGTGGCGAGTTCTTGATTTTTCATCAAGTTATCAGCACGTTGTTTTTCCAGTTCTGTTTCTTGTTTGGCGAGGCGTCTTTTTTTGTCTTGATTTTTATAGACAAATATTCCAATTAACAAGAGTGTGAGCGCACTGCCCGCTATGGATATGATGTATATTTTTTGGCGATCGTTACTGGCGCTTAATTCTAGATTTTCCAGTTTGCGTTCTTGAGTTTGGTATTTAGCTTCAAGATCTTGTAAGGCGTTGAAGCGCTCACTTTCATTTTTTTCATTAGAATAGGTGATGACTTGCTGGTATATCTCGCTGCTCTTTTCAAAATCTCCCATTCTGGCATAGGCTAATCCCAGATTCATCAAAATTTTTGATTTGAGAGGTTTCAATTCTTGAGATTCTGATAACACTAATGCATCATTTAGAATAGCTACAGCTTCTGGATATCTTTCTAGATTGATATAGGTAAATCCTAAGTTTGAATAATAGGTAATTGTTGAAGGAACATAGTTTTTGTTCTCTATAAACGTTTTTATCTTTTTATAATAGAATAGTGCCGAATCATAACGTCCACCTGCATCATGAGTAGCTCCAATATTTGATAATATATTCCCTTTAGTTCTTTCATCACCTGCGTTCGTTGCAATCCTGCGGGAGTTATGCAGCAAGGCTAACTTTTTTTCATAACCTAAGGGATCATCCTTGCTTATTTGCAAGTACCTGTAGGAATTACAACCCATAAGATGATCTGGGTTCATAGTCTCTTGAGCTAACGTGCAATTTTCATCCATCAACTCGTTTGCAGTATCTTCTAATTGAACCAGTGCATATTGTGAATAAATCAACTCGTCATTGATGACAAAAAGTAGGTTGAGATCATTGCGATTCACCAGTTTTTTTGCCTGCAACAAAGTTTGATAGCTCTTGATCATCTCGCCCTCGATGTTGATCTGTGATCGAGCTGTTTCATAGAGATATCGGCTACGTTGCAAAGGGTTATAGCCAGCAGTATCTATCTTAGAAAGTAAATCTCGGGCACTTTGATAATCACCAACCCGGTGCTTTGCGGTTATCTTCTCTAATTCTTGATCTTGTCCTGATACAAAAGGCGCTACAAGCGAAAAAAGGAATAAGAAAACAATCTGCTTCACCATCAAGGCTGTAGTCTAGTTACAGCGCCTCCACTAATGATAGGATCTTCAATATTTTCTAGTTCCCCATGAATTAAAGCAGGATCGTTTAGATTAATTAAGGTTGGATATTCTGTACCCTTAACCAACTTTTGATTGAGTTTAAATTCTGTAAAAGGCTTTTTTGTTTTCCCCAGATCAATATGAAACTTTCCATCTTTAGAAAACTTAGCATCAATTACTTGTTGAACTCCATTAAGTTGTGAGAAAATTACGCTTTTGAGAGTCGTAGCATCTTCCCATGAAAAAAATGCCCAGATTTGGAGACCGTGGTAATCTTCTAGTAGACAAACAGGTTTATAGCAGTCGGCCTGGCAAATTACGCAAAGCGGCGGATTGGAAAATGTTTCTGAGTTACTCATCATGGATTCCTATTTTTCGGATTTCAAATATCCTTCAAGTTAACACAAAAAAAAATACCCACTATTGGGTATTTTTTTTGAAGTTTAAATGGATTATCTCATCGTGCCACTCGGGAACGAGACGATACTTTCAATACCATCTTCACCTATCGCAGCTACTCCAAAGAAGGAGTTGTCGATCACAATGCCGTCCAGTGTAAATTCAGTAACATTACCTACATAACGAGAATGATCCCAAGTAGGGCTGGTGGTATCTCTCCAGTAAATGCGATAGCCAGTAGCGCCTTTTACAGCGTCCCAGGCTAGTTTTACGTCTGCTTCTACAATACCACCTATTTTTACATTTTGAGGTCGGGTAGGAGCCCACGCCAGTTGGGCGAGGTTGATGGCGTTCACCGCAGTCAACTTTCTAGCATAAGGAAAGTTCACGTGTTCTACCACGTCGCCATAAGCGATGCCATCTTCTACTCGAATGTCTTGGTGTTGCTGTGTATAATTTTCATGAGCTTCCATAATACGTATTCCAGGAAAGCCCAAGTCGTTGAATGGTCTGTGATGTCCACCACGGCCGAAACGGTCCAGGCGATACACCATCATCGGGTGCATTTCTGGCATGTAGTGATTCACACTCTTGTGAATGTATCTTGCGAGCTGTCTTGAGATTCCATCCACTTCACCGCCGTAAAAACGTCGGGCACCGCGTTCTTGATCTGTTTCCGTTGGGTCTGTGGGTTCAGAAAAGATTCTGAACTCGCGATTATCGATCACGCCATCCACACCTTCAATATTTCCTATCATGTCGTTATTCAAGAAACCGATGACGTTCCAGTTGTTCTTTTGGGCATATTCGCCCAGTCCTTTACCTCCAAACAACCCTTGCTCCTCACCACTCAATCCTACATAGACGATAGAGTTTTTAAAAGTTCGCTTGCTCAGTACTCGGGCGGCTTCAATCGTTCCCGCCATACCGCTCGCATTATCGTTTGCTCCAGGGGCGTCTTTAGTAAAGTCCGATCCATCGCTGTTGCGAGAGTCAATATCACCGCTCATCATCACAAAATCGTTGGGATTTGTAGTACCACGTTGAATTGCAATGACATTCACCACCCAAGTATCTTTAGGAATGCGGCTTCCCATATCTTTAGTCACATAGTCTTTCTGGTAAAAAACCTCTAGACAACCACCACAATCGGCGCTTATTCGATCAAATTCTGCCTTGATCCAGCGTCTGGCAGCACCTATGCCGCGGGTATCGCTTATCGTGTCAGAAAACGTATTTCTAGTACCAAACCCTGCAAGCTTGCGCACGTCATGCTCAATACGGTCAGCACTTACGTCGTTGATGATGTTATAAATATCTTGTTGATTGTCGGAAGGAACTTGGGCAGCGGCAAATCCGGCTGCAAGAAGTAATAGGGCAACTATGCGCATGTGTTTTTGTTTTAAAGATAGTGGATGTTCCGCTTTCGCGAAAGCGGAATACAAACATTACCAGTTCTCACCCATTTCTTTTTGCATAGTTAAAGAATAAGCAATTTGTTGTTTTAAACAGACGAGCGTCTTAAATTCCCTAAAATTTGATCAATGAAATACTTGGGAATGATGGTGTTACTTGCTTTTACAGCCTGTAATACACAAGGAAATACGACAGAGCTCGCGGAAGTAAACGGCTCTTACAAGGCAATTTCAGAAATCCCTTTTACAGAGACCTACTCCCGCATAAAATCCAGTCTCCTCGAGGCAGCACCTATCACTATAGTTGCAGAAGTGGATCATAAATCAAATGCAAACGGCATTGATCAAGAGTTAAACGAGGCAAAAACCATCTTTTTTGGCAATCCAGCCCTGGGTACGCCTTTTATGCAAGAGAACCAACAAGCCGGTCTCGATCTACCACAAAAAATAGCCGTGTACACCACCAGTACTGATAAAGCTGTAGTGATCTACAATAGCGTGGATTATTTAATGGCCAGACATGGTGTGAATCCAGCTACAGCTCCTATGGTAGCAACAGCATTAAACAAGATTGCTTCTAATGCTACTCAAAGCGAACCAATCCAAAACAAAGCTACCGTAGCACGGGATGAGGGAGTAATTACGGTGAATAGCAATCAATCATTTGAAAATACCTATTCAAGTTTGATCACACTCCTAAGTTCAAACCCGGCAATAACGATTGTAGCAGAATTAGACCATCAGAAGAATGCGATGAGTGTGGGTCTGAATTTGAGACCTACACGAGTGGTCATTTTTGGCAACCCAGCACTGGGAACTCCATTATTACAAGAAACAGGAACCGTTTCTTTAGATCTACCACAAAAAATGCTCCTTTATCAAGATGCAGCAGGGAATGTAATATTGGCATATAATGATGCTGCCTACATTGCAAAACGTCACGGCATACCACAAGACGACCGTATGGCGTCCATTAACGCAGCCCTTTCCAATATTGCCAGCAAGGCGGCAGGCAAGTAATCAAACATCCCAACCACTTTAATTGAAATGCAAAAAAACCGGGTGACTTCTATTTAAGAGAATTACCAGGTTTATTTTTTAGTCTTCCGTTTCTGGAAGGGTTGCCTCAAATTCTCTTTGCATCAACTCATCACTACTGATCCAGTAATCAGAGGTAATCAGCTGATAGCTGTGATCTCCTGTTTTTTCAAAGTACCAGGCAATAGATTCTGCCTCTGGGAACTCTTCTTCTCCACTTATTTGATCTTTAAACAAACGTTGTAAGATGGAATGTGGATCGATGCCTGCACACAATAAACGCAGTGCAGCCTGTTTGTCGATCTCTATTGCGTCCTTAGACTTGGGTGTTGCTGTAAATTGAATGACGCTAGCCTTGGCATGCGGGAATTTACCATTGTAGGCTTTGTATAAAAATTCATTCACGTCAAACAAGCCGCTGTGAAATGATATGTCTGAGTAATGCTCTGCCACGTTTTCCTTGAGCATATCGTTAGAGATTTGATCGTACTGACCGTCGTTGAGTTCGTCTTTGAACTTGTACCTTAAAACAATCTCTGCCGCCTCCTGCGGTTCGTATTCTGATATAGCTAGGAACAGCAGTTCTTTCAAATCCTGATCTGTCGCATCGCCTACATCGCCAAATTCAAACAACTCCAGCAAGTTCACATAATCATCGTGACTCCATTTATTTTCTATTTCATCGATCGAATCAAAATCATCGATGGTAATTTGATATTTCATAAGTAAACTACTTTTTGGAAAGTTAGAAAACATGGAAGTTTTTAATTCCTAAAACCAACATAAACCAGCAGCTAGTTGCAGTAAAAAGTGGTGTTGGTCAAGTCGCGATCTTTAAGAATGCCGCTGTATTTTAAACGCTTTGCCTCTGGGCAGACCTTATTTTCAAATCCTGTTCTATTGATGCGATCTGTATATTCCACTAGAAATACGGCTTTATTAGTATCTACATAGGGTTTCAACTGTGTATAAAAGTCATCCACATACGCATCTTCCGAAAGGAAGAAGTCAAACTCGTTTACCAAACTAGGAATCAATTCCTCTGCATTTTTTTGACAGATGCTCAGGCCGCGTTCATGAGCTTCCCGGATCAACCATCTGGAATAGGTAGCCGCATCCTGCTGTGTCAAATTGAAACCCGTATTGTTTTGATAGCCGTTGATGTTGTCGGGTTCTATGCCGTCAAAGCCTTTAGCCTTGATCATGTCCAATCGGGCTTCCATGATCGGGCCCAGGATATCAATATTACGCACGTCTAACCAGCGCTCGTCGGGAAAACCATCGTACCTGTTTCCCTTTACACTAGAGGGGAAAGAAGAAGCATCTTCTCTAAAATCCTCAAAACTTCCGACGGAAAGATAGGCGATGACCTTAGTTCCTTGGGCCTGTAGGTTTGCTACCAACTGGGGTGTCGCGGCAAAAGCGTCAATATCAATGACATCCACGGTGGTTTTAAAATTATCAGGCAGATCGTCCAGTCGCCATTCAAAAGTAGCTCCAGGTCTGGGGATTAAAATTCCATTGACTACATCCAGGTTACCAGTTCTAGATCCTGGATTATCGGGATCCATTCCTGAATCTAGATCTTCAGAACTAGTACAAGAAAACGCGCAACATAAGGTAATAACAACCCCTAAAAATAATATTGATTTCATGGATCTATGGTTGAGATCAAACAACGCTGGGCGTCTGTTTCTAGTATCGATGATTTAGTAAGTTGAGATAAAATTTTGACCCTAAAAAAGCCGCTTTTAAGAAGCGGCTTTGTAATTAAGAATGATATTATCCTTGTTTGCGTATCTCCACTTGATGCGGATAAGGAATTTCAACTCCTATGGCATCCAGTGTGGGTTTGAAGTTTTCTTGCAAGTACCAGTACACGGTCCATACATCTGGAGAAAGGGTATACGGCCTCACATTAATGTTAATACTGCTATCGGCATTTGCAGCTACTTGAATCTGCGGCGCAGGATCTTCAAGAACTAAAGGGTGATCTACACATAACTTCCTTAGAGCCTCGATGGTTTTTGTAATATCAGCATCATAGCTCACTCCTATGGTCGTCTGACAGCGTAGGATTCCAGTGCCATCATGGTTGATGATATTTCCATTAAGTAGTGGGCCGTTAGGAATAATAGCAAGCTTACGTTCAAATGTAACTACCTTAGTTTGCAATATGTCAATTTCTTGTATGGTACCAGTGATACCTTGGGCCTCAACAACATCTCCTACTTTAAAAGGTTTGAAAAGAAGCAATAGAACCCCACCTGCAAAATTTGATAAAGATCCTTGTAATGCCAGCCCTATCGCCAGTGCCATACCTGCGAGAGCTGCTGCAAAGCCACTTGTCTCTATTCCTAAGGTACCAACTATGGCAACGATAAGAAGAATCCAGGCGGTCCATCTCATTATATTTAATAGGAATTTTTGAAGCGTGACTTCATACTCACGTTTCACCATAATTTTACGGGACACCTTAATAAACCTAGAAATCACCCATCCACCTAGTATGTAGAGGCCTATAGCCTTTAAGAGGGGTATTCCATACTCTAGTGCTAGAGCTATTACAGCTTCCATATTAAAATCTTCCATGTAAATTTTTAATTTGCTGCAAATGTATTGCGTTGATTCCTAAATCTCCTTAGGAAATTGTTAAGTGTAGAGAAGCGGTGGTTATTTCGCTTTCGCGAAAGCGAACTTTTTAAAAAGTAACAGAACAAATTCCTTTTCTCGACTCTCGCTCGAAACAGGAATTATTGAGATAGCATCTTAATGGACAATCGGCAATCAAGATTTGCAAGAAAAATCAAGAAGCTGCGATTCTGGTCAATAAAAAATGCCGTGACAACCATCACGGCATTTCTTCCACCTAGGTTCTATTTCTTTAGAAAGGATACTTATTTTCTCCAGTTACTTTATCTGCTATGGTGCTTCTTAAGGCGATCACATTAGGCAGGTTGGCATATTTAGTGAAGCGCTTCAAGCCCATCAACATCATGCGTTGCTCATCACCTTCTGCAAAGCTGGCAATGCCTTCTTCTGCTTTGGCTTGGATGATTTTTGAGGCATTGTATAGGTAGAGTTGTGACATGGCGATCTGCTCTTTTTGAGAATCTTTACCGTAACGGTTTGCATTTTTCTCGGTACGTAGGATACCGCTCTCTGCCATATAGATCTCGATCAAGATGTCTGAGGCGGCAAGCAGGATTTGCTGGTGCTTCTCTAGTTCTGTTCCTAATTTTTGAACGGCACTACCGGCCACCATTAGGAATACTTTCTTGAGTTTGGCCAGCATTTCTTTTTCTTCCGCAAACAGTTGTGAATAATCAGGCGTATCAAAAGAGGGGATGGAAGTCAATTCCTGACCTACGGCCGTTGCAGGTTCCAGCAGGTTCACATGGCCTTTCATCGCTTTCTTGACCAGCATTCCCACGGCTAGCATGCGGTTGATCTCGTTTGTACCTTCATAGATACGGGATATACGGGCATCTCTCCAGGCAGCTTCCATAGGGGCATCAGCACTAAAGCCCATTCCACCATAGATCTGAATTCCTTCATCAGCACATTCCTGCATATCTTCAGAAACGGCTACTTTAAGGATGGAACATTCAATGGCAAATTCTTCTACCCCTTTCAATTCCGCCTCTGCAAACGTGGCACCTTCTTCCTGACGCTTGTGGATTCTGTTTTCAATATCTTTTGCAGCACGATAAGAAGCACTTTCACCTACATAGGCGTTGGTGGCCATATCGGCCAGCTTCTTGCGTATGGCACCGAAGTTTGCAATAGGCGTATTGAACTGCTCCCGCTCGTTAGCATATTGTGTTGCTAGTGAGATAACGCGACGCTGTGCGTCAAGACATGCCGCAGCAAGCTTGATACGACCCACGTTTAATGCATTCATTGCAATTTTGAAACCTTCGCCTTGACCAGCAAGCATATTCTCTACAGGAACCATACAGTCATTGAAAAACACCTGACGAGTAGAGGAGGAGTGGATCCCTAGTTTATGCTCTTCTTCACCCATGGTAATCCCATTGCTGGTCTCATTTTCAACGATAAAGCCTGTGATATTCTTGTCATCGCCCATTCGTGCAAAAACCACAAATACGTTACAAAAACCAGCATTAGAGATCCACATTTTTTGACCGTTGATCTTGTAGTGCTTGCCATCTTCTGTAAGTTCTGCTTTGGTTTTCCCAGAGTTGGCGTCAGATCCTGCGCCTGGTTCTGTCAAACAATAAGCTCCAAACCACTCGCCAGTAGCGAGTTTAGGAACATATTTTTTCTTTTGTTCTTCAGTACCATACAAAGTAATAGGCATTGTACCAATTCCCGTATGCGCACCAAAAGCGGTTGCAATGGAACCCGTTGCTCCAGAGATGTAGTCACAAACCAACATCGTGGAAACAAAGCCCATTCCCAGACCGTCGTATTCCTCAGGAACGGCAACGCCTAAAAAGCCCATTTCTCCAGCTTTGCGCATTACTTCTTCCGTCAGTGCATAATCCTTCTTTTCAAAACGTTCTTTGTGAGGCACAATTTCTTTATCGACAAACTCACGGACGGACTCTTTCATCATCTGCTGCTCCTCCGTAAAATCTTCTGGAGTAAACACATCTTCGGCTGCAGTTTCGGTTACTATAAATTGACCACCACGGATCATTGCTTTTTCTAATGTATCTTCCATAATAGTTATTCTTTTTTTTAAGTACTTAGTATTTAGATCGCTGGCTTCGCCTGCTGTTAGTATTTAGACTTTTTTACTTAGTGTTTTCTGCAGTGCTACGTTCATTTTACTGATCTCGACACACTGATCAACAATATTTCTCATGGTTCCAGCATCAATTAAATTTAATCGCTCAGATAAGAATGTCTGTGTGATTAATTCTGAAGTACTGCCTGAGGCGACACCTAGAAAGTAGCTAAACTGTTGGTTGCTGTTAGTTACGCCCAGGTCCTTCCGCAATGTTAGAAGGAATAGAAACAGCACTTCTTCTCATCTGAGATGTTAAGCCGTATTTTTCTTCTTTAGGAAATAGCTCAGTGACTTTATAAACATCAACTGTCAAACCCATTGCCTTCTGCAATATCTTAAGTTTCTCGAACTGATGCATATTTTAAATTTTTCTATTGATCTTAGTTAAATCCCGCTTTCGCGAAAGCGTAATACTTAAAGCCAATTTCTACTCAATTAGTAAACGCTAAGCAGTCTAACTACTAAAAGCGAAGCGGTCTAAATACTAACTACTAGTTTAAAAACTCAAATATCCCAGCTGCTCCCTGTCCTGTTCCTACGCACATGGTTACCATGCAGTATTTGCCTTGATGGCCTCGTTTGCGCATTTCATCAAAGATTTGAACAGATAATTTTGCCCCAGTACAGCCTAGAGGATGCCCTAGAGCTATAGCACCACCGTTTACATTCACGATATCCTTGTTAAGTCCCAACTCTCTGACCACGGCTACCGACTGGCTGGCAAAGGCTTCATTCAATTCAATCAATGCCATGTCTTCTTTCTTCAAGCCTGCTTGCTTCAATGCTTTTGGAATTGCGATCAATGGAGCGATTCCCATCACGCGTGGTTCAACGGCCGCGACGGCAAAACTTACCATTTTTGCAATAGGCTTGATGCCCAGTTCGTTGACCATGTCCTCGCTCATGACTAGGGTGAAGGCTGCACCGTCACTAGTTTGTGAAGAGTTACCGGCCGTTACACTGCCGCCTGCGGCAAATACCGGGCGCAGTTTAGACAATGCCTCTACGTTAGTACCCTTGCGTGGGCCTTCGTCTTTGGTTACGGTATAGGTTCTCTTTTGCTTTTTGCCTTGTTCATCCAGGTAGACTTCTTCTACATCGATGGGGACAATCTGATCTTGAAATCGATCTTCTGCTTGCGCTCTTAATGCTTTGGTTTGGGACTCGTAAGCAAACTGATCCTGTTCTTCCCGGGAGACGTTGTATTCATTGGCCACTTCTTCGGCTGTCAATCCCATTCCCCAGTAATAATCTTCGTGCCCTTGTTTGGCCAGTTTGTAATCTGGAGTGGGTTTGTAACCACCCATGGGCACATAACTCATGCTTTCCACACCACCAGCGACAATACATTCTGCCATTCCTGACTGTATTCGTGCCACGGCTGCTCCAATGGCATCCAGTCCTGAAGCACACCATCTATTAATGGTGGTACCAGGGACATCCACACGGTCCAGAGCCAATAAGGAAATTTGTCTTGCCATGTTCAAACCTTGTTCTGCCTCTGGCATCGCATTTCCTATGATCATATCATCAATGCGTCCTTTGTCAAAATCTGGAAGGTCCTTCAACATTCCTTGGATGGTTTCCGCAGCCAGTTCATCAGGTCTTTTAAACCTAAAGACACCTCGTCCTGATTTTCCTACGGCTGTTCTTTTTGCCGCTACTATATATGCTGTTTTATTCATTTCTAGTTTCTTAAAGGTTTACCTTTTTGCAACATGTGCTGCAAACGTTCCAATGTTTTTCTTTCTCCTGCAAGGCTTAAGAAGGCTTCTCTTTCTAGATCCAACAGGTATCGCTCTGAAACTTCCTGCGCCTGACTCAGGTCGCCACCAGCCATCACATAGGCTAGCTTATTGGCTATCTTCTTGTCGTGTTCGCTAATGTATTTACCGGCCTGCATGGCATCTGTCCCTACCAGGAACATCCCCAATGCCTGCTTTCCTAATACTTTTACATTCTTATTGGGGGGCGGTTGGGTATAACCCATATCTGCCAGCATTCTTGCTTCTGCCTTGGCAGCTGCTATTTGTAGGGAGGCATTAACCACCACTTTATCTTTTCCTTTTTTCAAAATTCCTAAATCAAAGGCCTCGTATGCGCTTGTCGCCACTTTGGCCTGACCTATGGTAAGGAAGTATTCTCTTAAACGGTTGAGTTCTACGTCGCCTTCTCCAAATCCTTCTGCAGCGCGCAAGGTCATTTCTTTTGACCCACCGCCGCCAGGAATCAACCCAACGCCAAATTCGACCAAACCTATATAGGTTTCAGCATGTGCAACCACAACGTCTGCATGCAAGGACAATTCACAACCGCCACCCAATGTCATTTGATGTGGTGCAGCCACCGTGGGTATACTGCTATAACGCATGCGCATCATGGTGTCCTGGAATTGTTTGACTGCCATGTTAAGCTCATCATATTCCTGTTCTACCGCCATCATAAATATCATACCGATATTTGCACCTACAGAGAAATTGGTTCCTTGATTCGCAATGACTAGCCCGTCAAAATCTTTTTCAGCTAGATCTACAGCCTTATTGATACCCGCAAGTACGTCACCGCCTATGGAATTCATTTTAGAGCGGAATTCACAATTGATGATACCATCCCCCAGATCTTGTACTGAAACGCCAGAGTTGCTCCAGATTTCCTTTGATTTCCTGATGTTGTCCAGGATAATAATTCCATCTTGACCAGGTTTTTTCACATAATCCTTATCTGGAATAGAGTAGTAGTAGGTTGCTCCATCCTTTACAATATAAAAGGAATCAAATCCTTTTTCCTGCATTTCCAAAACCCAAGAAGCGGGTTCCTTGCCCAGGTCCTTCATTAAATCGATACCTTTTTGAACGCCTACGGCATCCCAAATCTCAAAAGGACCATTTTCCCAACCAAATCCAGCACTCATCGCATCGTCGATGCGGTAGAGCTCATCAGATATTCCTGGAATACGGTGCTGCACATAGGCAAATAAGGCACCAAAGCTCTTGCGGTAAAATTCACCTGCTTTATCTTTTCCCTTGATCAATACAGGAAAACGATCTGGCACATGATCTATGGTTTTTGTCTGTTCTAGGGTCGCGTACTTTGCTCTAGGCTCCAGTTCATATTCCATTGTATTAAGATTCAATCCATGAATCTCGCTACTACCATCTTTCCCTTTTACTTTTTTATAGAATCCCTGACCAGACTTGCTTCCTAGCCATTTGTTTTGCATCATCGTATCGATGAATTCTGGAAGCTGGAACATATCCCTATGCTCGTCCTCTGGCGCATTCTCATAAACGCCATTAGCCACGTGCACCAGGGTGTCCAGTCCTACAACGTCTACCGTTCTGAACGTGGCAGATTTAGGACGACCTATCACAGGACCTGTCAATTTATCCACCTCAGAAACGGTAAGCCCCATTTCCTTGACGGTGTGGAACAAACTCTGGATGGAGAAAATACCTACCCGGTTACCTATAAATGCTGGAGTGTCTTTTGCCAGCACAGATGTTTTACCTAGGAACTTCTCACCATAATGCATCAGGAAATCAGTCACCTCAGGATCACAATCTGGTCCAGGTACCACCTCAAATAATTTGAGGTAGCGTGGTGGGTTGAAAAAGTGGGTCACCGCAAAATGCTTACGGAAGTCCTCACTGCGTCCCTCATTCATAAAATGAATGGGGATTCCAGAAGTATTGGACGTGATCAAGGTGCCTTTCGCACGGTGCTCTTCAATCTTTTCAAAAACAGATTTTTTGATGTCCAAACGTTCCACCACTACCTCTATAATCCAGTCTGTAGTTTTAATTTTAGGAAGGTCATCCTCTAGATTCCCTGTAGAAATACGGTTAGCAAATTCTTTATGGTAGAGCGGCGCTGGGCTGCTCTTAATGGCACTGGCTAGGTTCTCATTGACCATGCGGTTGCGCACCTGTTTATCCTCTAGGGTCAATCCACTGGATTTTTCCCTATCCGTTAGTTCTCTAGGAACGATGTCTAGCAACAACACCTCGCAACCTATATTAGCAAAATGACAGGCTATACCGCTTCCCATGATGCCTGATCCGATTACTGTGACGTGTTTAATTCTGCGTTTTCCCATATTATTTTTTAGCTAGTACTTGTTCTTTATTGTAGACTTTCTTTGAGTTGACTAAATCATTTATACGATTAGTCACCTCTAGAAAGATACTTAATTTTTCTTCTGAAATTTGCGATTTCACCAGGTTATCAAAGGTTTTAACGACACTTTTAGAGAACTCGCGCATTTCCTTGCCATAGTCTGTCAAGTGAATCAAAACGCTGCGTCCATCCTCTGGATTGCGGCTTCTTACAATCAAGCCTTTTTCTTCCATCGCCTTGAGGGTACGCGATAGGGAAGTGGCTTCCATGCCCATTTTGGGTCCTAGTGCGGTGCTGGGAGTGCCGGTTTCTGGATCGATGCTAATCAATGCAAAGCCAGTCGCCATGGTACTTCCCTTTACACTGGCCTGCTCATTGTACATCTTGGCCACGGCCATCCAGGTCGATCTTAGTACGTAGTCAATGGTCTTGTCTTTCATAAAATTTCAATTTCAAATATAAACAAAACTGTTATGCATGCATAACGTTATGAATAAAATAAACCGGAAGCCTCTGCAGATGTCACTAATGACGGATCAATGCAGTAGAGTGATTGTGGTCTACGCTTTCGCGAAAGCGAACTTAACCTAAAAATTCAGTAGGTTTTCAAGATTTAGTACGCCAGATAAATGTATCCAGAACTGGGGTCTACTTTAGGGTCGTTTATTTCAAGAATGTAATAATAGGTGCCTGAAGGTAAGCGCTCACTGCTGTTCACCTGATTAGAAGCACCATCCCAGTCTGCAGTATCAGGACCGCCTTCCCAGACCAGGCGGCCATACCTATTGAATATGGAAATTTTATAATCTTCATAGATATTGCGCAGTCCGTCAATTTGGAACACATCATTACTGCCATCATTGTTAGGTGTTACGACATTAAATAGTTCCAGCGCGCAACGCTCTACCTGTAGGGAAAGGGGTTGTATTTGATGACAATTTTCATTATCAATCCTTATGTATAAAGTAGTAGAACTGCTGGAAAAGAGGACGAGCGGATCAATGGGGTTGACGAGATTGACTGCATCCTCTTGCGTCTCATAAATTTGTACCGTCTGGCTGGGAATGGCGCTTATGGTACCTGCAATGCTGGAAAGATCAAATGCCGCCCTGCCAAAACCAGAATCACAGGCTGTTAGATCTGTGACTACAGGGTTCAAGGCTACCTGGGGAAAAACCTGAACGCTTTCTTCCAGTGTGATTTGCTGGAACAAGGTTTGAACCACGGCGGTAACTTGATAGGTTCCCGTTGTGCTAAAAATATGTGTAGGACTTACTTCATTGCTGGTATTGCTATTCCCAGAGGGAGGATCATCAAAATCCCAGGTGACCTGGAAATTTTCCGTACTGGTTTCTAGTATAAATGGAATCTCGTCACCATCGCAACCATCTTTTGTTACAATCTGAAATTCCTGAAAAAAGCTTTGCACAAAAATGGGCAATCCATAAAAGGATAGCGTGCCCGGAGCTAGGTCAAATTCATTAAAGACATAATTTACGGGAACGTTCTCATCATTAGGATTGGAAAGGACGCTCAAACTGGTCTGATCCAGCCTAGAGTGATATATTTTACCATCAATTCCCAGCTGCAATGCACCACGGAAGGGAACGTTCGCATCTTGATAAATCGTTCTTTTAGACGCAGCAACATCTGTCGCACTAAGGTCGAACTGGGCTATTTCACCGCCCAGAAAAGTAAAAATGGTGGTTAGAGAAGGCCGTAAGTAATCGATCTCTGCATACAGATACTTACCGTTGGGTGAAAATTCGATTCCGTAAAAGGACCCTAGGTCTTCCCTAGTAAGCAAAGGAATAGGGTTACTGACTAGGCCGGTAGCATTGTCAAAATCGTACAAGTACAGCTCGCCACCTTGCGCATAGGCCAGGCTTCGTGCTTCTAAAATACGGGTGATGTTGTTGAAGTCGCTGGTCGAATTATTGGAAAAATGGGCGGCGGCGATTTTAGTACCACTACTATTCACCTTGATATAGCCTCGCATGGCGGCTACATCTACATTAGTGATAGTAACGGTTACCAACTCAATAAATGGGTCTGCCTGGGAGATTACAGGTTGCATATTCAAGCCTGCGGCGGTCAATTCATAACTATAAAATCGATCTTCAAATTGCGTAATGATCCAGTAACCATCCTCCGTAGCATTTTCCACTGCAGTGAGTTTTTCTGAAGTGCGTTGTAGTACCTGTACATTTTTAGCATCTACCAGAACACCTCCATTGCCATTATCCAGTTGCATATCTACAATGGAATAGTGCAAACCTTCTGCAAGAGTGTAGACCAGGTCGTCTGTATCTACCGTAAAAATATAAAATTGAGTGTCAGAGTCGGGTAGAGGTACTGCGACCGCACTACTGGTACTGGAGGAATTTCCCTTGAGACCGCTGCCGTTGAGCATGACCGCATGGTTGCGATTGTAAACCGTACTACCATCTGTGTAGAACAACAGGTTCCCAGCGGCATCAGACAGTGTAGCACAACCTTCACCGGTACTCATGGCGCCATTTGATGTTGCGCTAGGGTTTCCAGACCTAAAGTCGGTACCGGCCTTGTCCCCAAAGAACCACTGGGATGATTCTAATTGCGCTTTCGCGAAAGCGGAACACACCAACAGCACTACTAAAAGTAGTGTTGTCTTAGCGTGTAACCCGTTGCTATGCTGCAATAATTATCGTTTTAAAGTAAAGTGTGAAGAAAACTCAGTACCATCCGTTAAAGTAGCCTTAAACCAGTAATCATTAGACGGCAAGGGTTCTCCATTAAAAGTACCGTCCCAACCTTCACTACTGGGGGATAGCTGTTTTAGGAGTTTCCCATACCGGTCATAAATAAAGATAGTTGCATCTGGTTCAAAAACACTGTTAACACCGTTGAGTTGCCAGAAATCATTGAAACCATCAGCATTAGGTGTAAAGAATTGAGGGTAACCCACAATGCTGAATTTAGCCGAGGATTCGCCACAGCCATTTTTATCGTTTACTGTTAGGATATAGAATCCCGGTTCCAGATTGTTGAATTCTGGATTGTCTTGAAAATTAGCATTGGGATCGATCCGGTATTCATAATCCCCTAAACCACTCACCACCGCTCGTGCAGATCCAAAACTGCCGCCATTGGCATTGATAATTTCAACCGTATCGATAGTAGCGGGTTCACTGATCACCACAGTGACGACCCGATCGCTCGTACAGCCACTTGCGTTAGTGACAATAACGGTATAATCTCCACCATTTCTTACGTTAATAGCATAAGTAGTCTCTCCTGTGCTCCACTCATAGGTATAGTCCGCTGGTACGCCTGGCAATGGCCCTGCGTCAATGGCAAGCGGCTGTGGATTGTTTCCACAATACTCCACAAAAGCGGTAGGCGTTACTTGCGGTAACTCGTTTACAATTAACTCTACTTCACTAATTCCATAACAATTGCCATCTGGTGATTCTGCTCTTGCATAAATGGTTTGACCTCCAGAAACTGTATTGGTATATTGAAAAGGTAGTGCGTCACGCTCTGCTAGGGCATCACTACTGCTTGCATAATAATTGACGGTAACGTCTGGTGGAGCATTGGTCAATACGGCAGCATTGGCATTTTCTAAAGTAAACAGGTAAAACCCATCTTGTATGCCGTCATCATCGCATACCAACAAACTGGTGTCTTGAGCATCACTTGCGCTAACCGATAAAGTTACCATTGCCGTATTAAAACATCCAGTAGTAGTGTTGGTAACTCTCGCAATGATATTTTGAGTAGGGGTTATGTTGCGGTAATCCCTGTTGTCAAGTCTTGCGGTATCGGTATTAGCGTTGTTTTGATTCGAGTAATAGGAAACTTCTACACCGGTGGCATTATTGGAGATGCTGGCGTCAAAACTGGAGAGATTAAAGCTTGTTCGACTGTCTGGTGTTCCATCCTCGTCACATTGGAAGGCATCGAAGTTGATTGTTACTGGTCGTTCCTTCACGATTAAATCAAAACTAGTCACGGCTGCACAACTATTTAGGGCATTGTTTTCAATCCTAGTAAAAATCCGCTGCCGGAAAGCAGTCGTATTTCGATAACTTGCAGGCAAAGGATTCATGTCATTGATCGCATCATCTGAATTACCATGATAAGAAATAGTAAAACTTGTTGGATCTTGAGATCCTAAAATATCTGAATTTTGACTGCTTAGATTAAAGGTTTCAATCCCATCAAAATTATCGTCACACTCTTCCATATCATTCACAGTGTTTGCGACTGGTTGATTAGAGATATTGATGATAAAAGATGTGGTGGCATAACATTTTGAATTGAATGTGTTATCTACCCTTGCAAAAACTTCTTGTTGAGGTTGGTCACTGGTATACGGTATGTTGATAGGGGCAAGGCTTTGATCTGCGTTGCTTTGGCTCAAATAATAAGTCACCAAAAACATTTGTGGATTTTGACCATTGAGCAGTTGATCTGTAGCATCGACTAAGTCAAAGAGCTCTCTACCATCCAAATTGTTATCACATGCAAAAATATTGTTGATTGGATTTGCAACGGGTGTTTCAAAAACCTCTATTTGTTTAAAGTATTTTCTAACTGATCCTGAAAAATCGAGCGTAAGTGTCACCTGATAAATTCCAGCGCTCAAATAACGATTGCTCGGTGTTTCCAAAGTAGATGTAGTACCATCGCCAAATTCCCAAATAGCGGAAGTAGGTATAACGTCAGATTCAAAAGAAAACATGGTATTATCACCTAGACAGACATTCTCTACTTCAATAGTTGCAAAAAAGCTTTGGATAAATGGAGGTAATCCTTGACGCGAAAGCTTACCTGCTAAAGGGATAGCGTCTTTTTCATAATCAGCGCCAGAACCGCGAATATCTGGATTGTTGATTACACCTAAAAACGGCACGCCATCGAAATAAGTGTCTGATAATGAACGATAAATCTTACCGTTGATTCCTAGTTGCAACGCACCACGATAGCCTGAGCCAGTATACAACGAGAACCTACTACTATTGATTTCGGCAATGCTTGATCGGGTCAAATCAAATTGATATATACTAGAGGAATGGTTAGAAGGATTATCTGATCCTGCACCATTAAAATCGTTAGAGGATGATATGTATAGAAGATCGTTATTTGGAGAAAATTCAACCCCATAACCTTCGCCATTAATGAAGGATAGGTTGAGTGCTCGTTCGTTAGAAACCACACCAGTGATATCATCAAAATCGTATAAAAAAGTTCCCGATCGCATATTTGTAGAAACCATATAGCTACCGTTAGAAGAAATCTTCAACTGACCTCTTATATCAGTAGCAATTTGAGAAAACTGGCTTTTTACAGGCGTTTCATTGACTCCTGAAGTACTTATGGAGTAGGTGTAAAATGTATTAAAGCCACCAGTAGTGGTAGGGTTACGATCAGCATCAGAACTAGCATAGACTAAAACGAAAATATCATTTTTATCATCAGACCCAATCGCTGTTACTTTTTCAGAACATCTATACAGCAGGTTACGCGGGTTTGAAGCATCACCTAATACGGCGCCCAAACCTCCGTCCATGTTCATGTCCACTTCATAGTAATGTAAACCACTATCAGCACCGCCACTTGCTCCTGAATCAACTGTAAAAATGTAATAGATGTTAGGGTCCTTGGGTTTTGGTATAATGATACCACTTTGTGTACTTGAAGGGTTGCCTTTCAAACCTACCCCATTTTGCATAACAACATGGTTGCGATTATAAACTGTAATTCCATCCGTGTAGAATAACAGATTACCATCAGAATCTGAAATTGTAGAACATCCTTCAACGGTTTGCAAGCTGCCATTGGTAAGTGCTGAAACCTGTCCTGTATCTGGATCAAACCGAATACCTGCATTATCTCCAAAATACCAATTTGCAGCCTCCAACTGACCATATCCAAATTGCGCAATACAAAAAAGCAGCACAAATAAAACAAAACGTGTTTTTATCATGCCGCTAATTTAAGAGATACTATTATAAATCCCTACGCTTGAGTAAAGCATATGCCCAATAAATAAACAGGACACTCCATAGGGAAACTGATAAAACATCCACCCATTCAATGTGATATTCAAAAACTATAGAGCCTTGGGTGACTTGGTCAATGCTGGACCCTATCAGATCAATCCTAGTAAAAGGTTGTTTGATCAAGTTAGACATCGCATTTAAGGGTAAAATATGTAGGACATAATCATATATTTGAGTCCCATAGGCTTTGTCAAGTACATAGGCGATAATATTGATACCTCCCTCAAACATCCACCAGACGGCTACAAAACCTAAAGCAAAAGCACTACGCTTCAATAGAATTCCTGCAAAAAGACAAAAACAAAAGAATACCAAATGCCCCAAAAAGAAGGCTCCTATAAATTCCAAATCAGAAAAGATAATTCCCATTTCTGTGTAATCCGAGTAAATCAGGCCTAGAATCAGCGAAGCTAAAAAGATGACTACAGTAGTTAGAATGGCCAATACCAAAACCAAGTAGAACTTGGAGAGCACCAATTCCTTTTTACTCAATCCATCTATCAGATTTTGTTTGATGGTTCTATTGCTGTATTCACTGGCAGTGAGGGAAACGATCACAATAGCTATAAAAATTTTGAGGAAGCTGGTAAAATAGGTGCTAACGTGCCATACATAGGGAAAATCAAAGATTCCTAGGTCTGAGAAACTGCCGCTAAACCCGTTAAAGTCTATACGTATCATTCCCACAAGCATCATCAGTGCTACAATGACTAAATAAATGATAGTTAGCACCTTGCTGCTGCGACTGTATCTAAATTTATGGAATTCTATATCAAGTAATCGTTTCATCTCTTGGTGGGTTAGTTTTTGGTTAGCTCTATAAATTGGTCTTCCAGGCTTTGTTTTTTAAACATCAGTTTGCTTAATACGATGCCCGCACTATAAGCATCTTGGTTAATTTGAGTGGTGTTGACATCACTCAGTAGCTTCACCTCTAGGCCGTCGCCGGTATCTTCAGTGGTTCCTGCATAGGTTTGTGTCTTCAAGAAATTTAGTAATGCGGCTCTATCAACGGCATCGATCAGAATGGAGCCGAAGTTTTTATTCATTTCCTCCACAGGACCGCAATACAGCATCTGCCCCTTACGTAGAACGATCACGTGGGTGCAAACCTTTTCCACCTCATCCAATAGGTGAGAAGCGAGTAGAATGGTAGTGCCAGATTTTGCGATGTGCTGTATAATGTCCCGTATTTTTCGGATTCCTTGAGGGTCCAGGCCATTGGTAGGTTCGTCGAGAATCAATATTTCAGGGTCATTCAATAATGCACTGGCAATCGCAAGGCGTTGTTTCATCCCTAGAGAATAGGTTTTAAAGGGACTATGCTTTCGCGAAAGCAAATCCACCAACTCTAATTTTTCATCAATTTTGTCTTCACTGATGCTCTTAATCTTGCAGACCAATTTCAAGTTCTGCACCGCATCCATGCTAGGGTAAAAGTTGGGACGTTCAATAATGGCTCCTATTCGTTTAAGGGCATTGTGATTGTTCACGGTTCCTTCAAACCAGCTGTAATTTCCAGATGTAGGGTTTACAACGTTGAGAACCATTCCCAAAGTAGTAGATTTGCCGCTACCATTTGGTCCGAGTATACCATAAACATGACCTTTTTCTATTATAAAACTTACATCGTCTACGGCTGTCAGAGAGCCATAGTTTTTGGTGAGTTGCTTAATTTCTAGGATTTTTTCCACAGTTGGTGTTTTTGTTGTATTATGAGACTTAAATAAATGTAAAACGTTACGATATCCATGGCAGAAGTTCCAGATGACAAATTATTGTCAAAAAAGAAACCCACATTTCCCGTACATCAAAAGCTTAAGGATTACCTCAAAAAGTACAATCGATCATCAAACATCACGGTGTCTTATGATGACTTGTTGCGTTTTCAAGGGGCTATAACTGTTTATGATAAGAATGAAACGGACACCTTATGGGTGCGCTGCTATTATCCAGAACATGAACGCATACATATAGATAGGGATCTGAAGCATATCTATGACGTTTTGCATAGTGATGGTCGCGATAAATCGCTTGATTTTCTTAATGTGGACGCGGTAGATTACTGTACGTTTGGGAATACGAAGCCCTTTAGGATCAAAATTAGAAACATTCTGAATGATGGACATACCTACTTCTATATTAAAAAGGCAGACTCCTCCCGTATTTATGGACTGGAACTCGAACATTTATTATCACCTCACAGAATCAATTTCTTGGTTCATGGTAATACGTTGATTGAAGAGCATATTGCAGGTATTCCAGGGGATGAATTTATTGAAGAATACCTTGAGTCTTGTGATCACCAGGAACGTACCCAGATTGCAAAGGAGTTCGTGAAATTCAATGAACGCTGTCTCATAAGGTTGTTGGGAGACATGCGGGCATACAATTATGTGATCATTCCCACCCACGATTTTGATAGGGTAAGTTATGCCATACGTGCCATTGATTTTGATCAGCAAAGCTACGAGGGAAAGTTGAAGGTCTACAGGCCGCAATTTTTTAAGGAGAACGTGCCTATGGTTATGAATGTGGCCGACTGCCTTAAAAATGAAAGCATAGAACAGTATAAAAAGGAAGAGCGTGCTCTTATCGCAAAAAGATTAATCAACACCCAAGCCAGGTACAAAGCGTTACTAAAATGCATGCGCAGTGATTACCTGACTTCCGCAGAAAAACTTAAGGAACTTAAATCAGAGCTTCTCCATTTTACGGGCGATGTTAATTTTAAGAATTGCCGTAATATGGGGTCCGTACTAAATACTGCTTTAGAATTTGTACGCCGCAATTACTCCAGCGAGATCTAGTCTATTTCTTTTCCTCCCGGTTAAAGTAGACCAGGTAGTAATACATCTGGCGTTCCTCGTCCCAGCCTTTCTCGATATACTTTTCAGCACTGTCGCTGTTGGTAAAGTCCATCTTGATCTGTACGTGGGTATCCAGATTGATCACGCTTTTGATACCTTTTCTTGCGGCACTAACGGCCGTGTTTGAGATAGGGAAACTGGAAACGTCCTCGATGCTGTATTTAGGACCTTTCTCGGTCTTATAATGTTTAAATTCTGGGATAAGGTCAGGATTCTCAAACGTGTCATTCAAAAACGCCGATTCTTCAAAACTGTCGTTCTTAGCAAAATGGTTGACCGCACGATTCATGAACATCACTTCTTCTTTCTTGTCTTCTGCAGGAAGAACGACGTCTTTTGCAAAATCTTGACAGAACTTCAAATACTTCTTCGTAAAGAAATTTTCGTCCTCAAAAACATCTACACCCAAAAAATCATCCAGCCAATATTTGGCATCATAACGGTTTGAATCTACCGATAGGATCTTGAATCCGTGCTCTTGCTCGACGTTGAAAATAATACAGCCTTTGTCCAGTTTGTTGAGGTTCACGCCCTGTTTAAGGATCATCTTAAGGTCAGTTTCTGATTCTTCAAACTGTAGGAAATCCTGTTTGATCTCGCTCTTAAAAATCCCGATGGCATCCACTTTGTTGTTGTCCAGCATCACGTTTGTCAAATGACATACGTATACCTCGCCACTTCTAATGTGTGGGTGAACAGACTGTTGATAGAGTTGTTTCGCAATTTTTTTAGAGTTCTCCAGTAAGGTGGCGGGTGTGGAGAATATCGCTTTCGCGAAAGCGAACATCTCATGAAACTCTAGGTCTTCTTCATGATGAAAACTGTAATAAGCCTCTTCCTTAGAACGGAAGGGTTTGAGAAAATATTCCTTGAGCAGGGAATGCATCTCATCATCCAGTGGCGTGCTATTGCTGGAGGTGAGGAGCATCTCGCCCTTGTTTTTATTGCCCACGCGATGGATCGCCAGGTCTTCAATTCTCGTATTAAATAGGTTGATCATGTGTTTTTAGTAAAACTCGTTATCGTCGTAATCCTCGTAAAATTCTTCATCATCACCGTATTCATCGTCGTCTTCCTCTTCTGTAAATCGTGGGTCGGCCTCAAACTCTGGGTCTGGTGGCGAGTCTGGAAGGGTGCCCATTTCAAAGATGACCTGCGGGTAGGCAGTGCCATCCACCGGGCCTGCAATATCTGCCAGCTCAATGGTAAAGGTCCACATGTTCAAGAAGTCATAGATGTAGATCATGCGGGTATTGGACTTGTCCATCACGTCGCTCATGGCCGTATCCTGCATTTTTTTGATGGAAGATGCGCCCTCGTTCATATCAAATAGGCAATATTCCTCGCCTTGATTCCAGTCTTCATCGCTGGCATAAAAGCTCGCCATCTCATCGCCCTGCAACTGGAACGATTGTGATAAGACGTTGTGGAAGTCTTCCAGAGTCGCGTCATCAGCGATCTCAATATCTCTAAAAACATCTTCTGTTGTATTCAGAATCGCTCTTAATCTGTAGATCATTTCATGAAATTTTTAAGGAGCGCAAAGATAGGTTTTTAACCAATTGTTATAGGGTCAATTCCTAGGATACCTTGATAATTTATGCAGGAATCCTAGCAGATCTCAATCGCATCCAAATATAGAATTGCAATCCCAGGATAAGGGATGCCAGCACGAGGTGAATGGCTTGTGAACCTATAGGGAAATCCACATAATTCATCAGAACACCGCTGAATATGGTGAGTAGTATCAGGAATCCTAAAGTATAATAAGATCGCTTAGGGTGTTTCCATATACCTACTGCTTTATAAATAAACCAGCCATGTAGTAGAAGCAGTAGAATGGAAAAGCTGCGGTGGATAAAAAAGATGGCGGGCCCGTTTTCCAGCCAAGCGGAGCTTAACGGATACCCGAATATATCCACCTGATGATCAATAAACTGCCGTACTTGGGTGCCCATGGCGACCTGTGCTAATGTTAACACAATAAGCAACAGTGCAAATCTGGATAACCTGCCTTTATTTTTATAACGAACGTCTGGTGGTAACACCTCATACAATAAGTAGATCAACAATCCTACGATCAACAATGCCACGATCATGTGGATGGTAATCAGCACAGGTGAGAGCAATGTGTCCACCACAATTTTTCCAATAACGGCCTGAATCAACATGGCCAGTAAAGCAACGACAGTCAAAACCGTAAGTTTGGTGCGTTTTCTCAAAAACTGAAGGGAAAGTAGTGCAGCCACTAGGACTACCAGACCGCCCAGGGCACCTATGAGCCGGTTGATATATTCCGTCCAGGTATGGAGTTTGTTAAAGACGGCGTAGTCATGTTTGGTATAAGGTTCCCAGTTGGTTTCTGCATAGGTGTCTGTGGTAAAGAAATCATTTTTGGCGACACGCAATTCCTCATCCACAATGATGACCATTCCTTTTTTATAGGGCGTGTTGGGTGAGAATTCGAGTTCGCTTTCCTCTGTTGGCGGGATCCAGTGTCCAAAACATTTAGGCCAGTCGGGACATCCCATCCCGCTGCCTGTCATGCGCACAACAGCACCAGCAATAATGATGAGGTAGATAACTAGGATGCTAAGTCGCAACCAGCGACGGTAATTCTTTAATGTAAACATTGAATTGTATTGCCAAATATTGATTTGCTGCGCAAATCGTGATTGTCTATCGTGTCATTTCGCCACAGGGTGGGATCGGTTTAAAGCTAAAGGAATGATTGATCTAAACTTTCAACTTCTGAACTCTCAAAACTTTTCTCGACTCTCGCTTGAAGCAGGTTTAACCAGCGTTTTTTGAATTCCTTACTACTGATTATAAAATAATGGTCAAAAAATTCTAAAACTTTAACGTCAATGTAGCTCTCAACTTCTCTCGAATAGGCATTTTACCTCATACCTCATACCTCATACCTCATACCTCATACCTCATACCTCATACCTCATACCTCATACCTCATACCTCATACCTCATACCTCATACCTCATACCTCATACCTCATACCTCATTTAATGCATGCGGTCGCCTCGCACTTCCATCTTGCTCAAAAAATCTGCTTCATAACCCAGCCAATATTCCCAGCGCTTCATCACGCGGTCTTCAGGAAAATAGGTTTTTCCTAAGTCCAGAAACAAGCGGTAATGCGCAGCTTCTGCAATCATGAATTGATGGTAAAACTTTTGAAGCCCTTCATCTTCCAGTTTCTCTGATAGCATCTTGAATCGCTCGCAACTTCTGGCTTCTATCAAAGCACAAATCAATAACTGATCAAGGAATAGAAAATCCCGGCTTTCGCCCTTGGGTTTTCCTTTCATTAATGTTTTGATATAGTCGTCCGGGCGTTGCAATCCCAACGTCAAGCCGCGCTTTTTTAGCTCGGCCAGCACCATGCGGAAGTGTCCCCATTCTTCTGTCACCACAGGCGCAAGTGCCTCGACCAACTCTGGTTTGTCAGAATGCATCTGTACCATAGAAATCATGGTGCTGGCGGCCTTTTGCTCGCAAAAGGCATGGTCTGTCAAAATATCCTGTAGGCTCATCGCTGCTAGATCCACCCATCGTGGATCAGTAGGGAGGTTTAATCCCAAGGTTGTTTTTACGGTTGAAGGTTCCATCCCGCAAAGATGGGGCACAAATGAATGAACATCAAGAGATAATCTCAGGATTTATCGAGCCTTACTAGATCTCTTACATATCACGAGTATTCTCACAAATAACGTATCATCAATTGATTATCTTTAAGTGAACTAAACACAGAAAGTTATGAAAACTCAAGAAATAGCCAACAAGCTGGTAGAATATTGTAGAAATAATGAGGAACACAAGGCCTATGAGGAATTGTACAGTCCACATATCACAAGTCTTGAAATGTCAGAACCCATGAAGGAAGTACATGGAATGGAAGGAATTCAAAAAAAAGGAGCCTGGTGGAAGGAAACCTTTGAAGTACATGGCAACAAAGTGTCAAACCCTGTGGTGGCAGATAATCACTTTGCTGTAAAATTCTGGATGGATACCACCCACAAGCCCAGCGGTCAACGTTCTGAAATGAATGAAATAGGGGTGTATCAGGTTAAGGATGGAAAAATATGGCGTGAACAATTCTTCTATAACACTCAGAAGTGAAAACCCAAAGTAGGAATGAAGTTTTAAATATTGAATTGCTCTAATATCATACCTAGGCTCGGTATCTTTTTAGCAAGGCTAATTGCTTGATCTCCTAATTCTTTGATGTCTTCTGCGAGTTCCGCTTGTTGAAGATTGCGTTTAGACGCCTCCTCAACAACTTTCATTAAAATTGTATAGGTTTTATTGCTATCATTCCCAGGAGAAACAGAATCAAATTCCTCGGCAGACATTTTAGTCAATTCTAAAAGTTGTTCTGCATACAAGCCATCAAAAGCAGCATCAGCTTCTTCAAACATTTTGATAAATCTATTATTTTTCATTTATTGCTTTTTTTATATTATCAGTTATTTCATTGAACTTGTCAAGAGCTTCATCGCTTTTGCTGTCAATTTTAGCACTAGCTTTGATTGCTTTGTTAATCAATTCAGAAGATCGAACCAAATTATTAGTTATAAATAGATCTGCATCTTGAAGGTTTAATTGTCCAATAGCCTCGCGTTGAGCTTTTTTAATCTCCGTAAGGCTTACCAGGTAGCCAGTAAGTGATGAATTTGCGGAAATCAAATTATCATATTTTCGTTCAGTTAAAAAAAGCAAGCTATCACGTTGATTTTCTAATGGATCTAGTAATTCCGATCTTTTACGTTCAATTATTAGGTTAGCTGCGTCAAGAATATTCTGCATCTCGTTAACAGCTAAATTTATTGATTCCAAATCAGCATCTGCTTTCGCTGCTTCTGTCAAGTTCCCATAAATACTATTTTTCCCCAATTTGTAGTCGGCTAATTCCTGAGAAAGCACCCTATTTATTACAAATGGACGGTAAACATTATCAATTAAGCCATCTATATCGGAAGATATATTTCCGTAATAAAGCCTAATCAAATTCGTTTGTGAGATTCTAAGTTCTTGAATGTCTGTTCCTATTGTTTTGGACAATACTACAGTTTCTTGTGGAATAGAGGCACAACCACCAGTCAGGAGAAATAAAGCAGCGTAGATATAAATAACTAAATTTCTCATTGTTGGTTTTTGATTAGTTTATCTACAATCTTATCTAATTCTTTATCTATATCATCTTGTGCAATGTAAGTCAGTGCATCATCTTTTAATTTTTGCATATTTTCTAGCGAAGCGTCGTCCATTTCTATGCTTGCTGTGAGGCATTTTGGTTCTAATCGATGGTAATTATTTTGCTCTTCTAAAGTGTCCAATGTTTTAAACATTTGCTTTAAATGATAATCTACTGTTTTGGAATTTCCACTCATCATTATTTCAATGACCGGCTTGATCCAACCAATTGCTCCCCAATCTTTAGCTACATCATAATCGTAACCTTTAGATTCGCTTCCGGTTCCAATAGATATTAGGACCATATCCTTTGCAGTAGGGGATTTTTCGTAACCTGCGAAGTTCATGGTTCGAACTTCTGAGTAAGCCACTAATGAAGGATTATTTACAAAAACGCCCCCATCTATCAAACTAAATGGTGTATCAACCTTATTCTTAACTCTTGAATTTTCAAAATATGTTGGTGCAGCAGAAGTAGCTCTAGCAACATCTTTAGCCGTAAAATTATGAATGTCATTATTGGCTCTATGCTGTTTGAAAAAGTGTGGTTTTCCTTCTTTGATATCGTAAGAACATACGATACAAGGTTTCAAAAGTTCAGAAAGTGTGGTCTCTCCAAAAGTTTCAGTAAGTGCCATTTCCAATTCTGCGGCATCATATTTTTCATCTATGGTTCCTTTTAAGGTTTTTATCTCTTGCCATAGATTGACCTCAAAAATCTTATCCCCTTTTTTAAGGTAAATATCAACTGCCTCCTCTGCGGTTAATTTTGGTCTTTTATTTTGATCAGGCAATAAATAGGCAAGAATCAAAATACCTCCAGTGCTTGTTCCTGCAAAAAAATCAAAATAGTCAGAAATCCTCTTGTCCTTTCCTTCTAGTTTTTGAAGCTTTTTCTCCAAACGATCGATAATTATACCTGGTAGAATGCCTCTAATACCACCACCATCTATCGATAAAATCCTTATTTTTTTCATAGCACTTTGTTATTTCAATTTATAAAATTAGTGTTATAAATGGTAGATATTCAAAGGGTTATAATAAATATTTCCACGTGTTATGAACACTATGACAACAGTGGAATGATTTTTTGAGTAACTTATCTATGAGCCTTAAAAATTTAGATTTGCAGGATAAATATTACTCGTTGTAAATGACAAACAATTGTTCTGAAATGAATGAAATAGGGGTGTATCAGGTTAAGGATGGAAAAATATGGCGCGAACAGTTTTTTTATGATACCAATGAGTAGGGATGAAGTTAAATAAAAAGGGCCGTCATGCGACAGCCCTTTTTCACTATGATTTCTAATAGTATTAATAAACCAACTTAACATCCACTTCAAAATCGTCATAGATAAAATTATCACCAAGACCCTGAAAGAAATTTTTGGAACCATACTTCACATCGTACTTGCTGCGATCAATGATCAGTTTTGTAGTAGCTACGTTTTCAGAAACGACAAGATCAAAGGTGATCGGGTTTGTTTTTTCCTTGATGCTCAGGTCTGCTGTTACCGCATAGGTATCGGCCGTTTTCTGCTCCATTTCTTTGAATTCGAGAATTGCTTCTGGATAATTAATCGTTCCAAAGAAATCATCACTCTTCAAATGACCTTCCAGTTTACCTTTGTTTTCTCCTGTAAGATCTGTTACCTCAATAGAACTCATGTCGATGATAAATCTACCATCGGTCAATATGCCATCTATAAACTCAAGGCTTCCAGATTTTAACGAGATCGTACCCGTATGGCTACCGCCTAATTTTTTACCGATCCATGTGGTAGTGCTTTCGCTTGTTTTAACTGTCTTCATTTCTTTTATGATTGCGCTAGTTCCTGCAAAACACAAGGATCAATAGCTGATTTAAATTAAATTTTAATATTTGTACTTACGTTAATTGTATATACAAATATATAAGATATTTTTTTATTATAACTTATTTAGTTTTGTAATTAACATTTCTATTTCATCTTCTGTAAGCGCTGCTGTTAAGGATTGTTCTATCTCGTCAACTTTATGATCCAGTCTGGAAAGTAGTGCTAGCCCATCTTCGGTAATGGTAAGTTCTATTTGACGGCGATCCCCAGGACATTGCACCCGTTCTACAAGATTTTTAGATACCAGCTTGTCCACCACTCTTGTGGTGTTTGAATTGGAGTGCAACATGTCTTTGCTTACATCCTGTAGGTTTGCAGGTTCTCCATGACGTCCACGCAAGATGCGCAATACATTAAATTGTTGTGTGGTGATGTTTTCCTCTTTCAGCACCTGCGCAATGGATTCCGTTAATTGGGTTCCTTTCTTGATAATGGTGGTGATCAGCTTTCGCGAAAGCGGAATAAGTACTTCTACATTTTTAGTTCTCATCTCATCTATTGTAGGTACAAAATTAAATGTTATTTACCATCTCAACGAGAATTGGCTAAATTTTGAGGAAAATCATGTTATTTGTCGATTCAGTAGATTATTCTTAAAAAGACATTGCTTTTAATTCAATAATTTTAAAATGGATACGTTTGATATCTAAAAACCTGAAACTATGAATAAATTATTGACAGGAGCATTCGTGCTTATCGGAACCTTTTCTTTTGCCCAAACCGACAGCGGATTCGGGATCAAAGGTGGATTAAATTATGGATCGTCTGGCGATTTTGAAAATGAAATTTCTGCTGGAGTAGAAGATCCAGATTCCAAAATCGGTTATCATCTTGGCTTTTTTGCAAAAGCAGATCTAGGTCCTATTTACATCAGGCCAGAACTTATTTATACAAAATTGAATAGTGAATATTCCGTAGGACAATTTGAGGTTCAAAAGTTGGACGCTCCTATTTTAGTAGGAATAAATATCATTGGTCCATTAAATATTTTTGCCGGGCCATCACTACAATACATTCTGGATACGGAACTGGAAGGTTTTGATGTGAATGATGCTCAAGAAGAGTTCACCGTTGGTGCACAACTGGGCGTGGGACTTGATTTTGGTAGACTTGGAATCGACCTGAGATACGAACGTGGTTTCAATGAAAACGAAGTTGAATTTAGCGGTATCGATGGTAGACGAATAGACACTAGACCTGAACAACTTATTGTCGCGCTTAGTTTATCCCTATAAAACTTTTCGAGACTTTTGGGGAACCACCGTGCAAACGGTGGTTCTTTGATTTTGAATGGCTCCTATAAAAATGCAGCTGCAGCCTCCAGCTGCATTTTGTTTTTTGTGATGGGATGAATGAAAGTCAATCGTTCTGCATGCAAGTGAAGTCTGGACTCTTTTTTACCATAAAGGTCATCGCCTAGGATAGGTGCATTCAAACCGTCCACATGAGCTGCGTGAACTCTCAATTGATGAGTCCTTCCGGTTACAGGGTAGAAGTAGACGGTTGTTTTTCCATCCTTACGATCCAACACCTCAAACCTGGTTCTTGCAGACTTCCCGTACTCGTGATCTACCAATTGATAAGGTCTGTTGTCCAGATCTACCCGCAGCGGCAAATCAATGTAACCTTGATCTTTCTCTACCATCGCATTCAACACAGCGACGTATCTTTTCTGTACCCTACGTTTGGTAAACTGTTCCTGCAAATGGTGATAGATTTCAAGAGTCTTTGCGATTAAAAGTATACCACTGGTGGACATATCCAACCGGTGGACAACCATGGGACCAGTCGCGTCTGGATATTTCAATTTCATTCGGGTCTGAACAGAGTCAGTGATGGTTTTTCCTGGAACCGACAGGAACTCTACCGGCTTATTGACGGCCAGCAGGTATTCGTCCTCATAAATAATTTCCAAATCTTTTCCAGCCGCTGGGTTATCCAATAATGGATTAGGCTCTACATCTAGGCCTTGGAGCATGAATTCTAGAACAGGCTCGCACTTGCTGCGGCAGGCTGGGTAATAGTTCCCATGTTTGCGAACTTTAGACTTAGGGGATTTTCCATACCAGAACTCGGCCATCGTGACAGGCTTCAACCCATGTTCAAAAGCATACTGCAATAACTTAGGTGCGGCGCAATCACCTGTTGCCGCAGGCGGCATGCAAGGAGTTCTAGTTTTAAAGAGGTCCTTGACATTTTGTTGTTCTCCTGCAGCATTCAAGAAATTATATTCACTAAATAGCCAGTCCTGCAACCAGTTCGAGCCATCACGACGCTTCTCGCGCAGCGCGCTCCATCTTTCCTGTAACTGATCAAACTCTCGTTTTAATGGATCTATTTTTTGATCCAGATAAAGCTCATACTCTTTTAGAAAGAAACTGTCGTTGAGGCTCAACTGGCGTTGCTGCGATTCAAACACTTCAAAAGCGGCTGCGGAAAGTGTTTTTTTCTGTGCCTTTACCTGGATGCGCCTATTTCTTTTTTGGCTTTGAATGCGTTCCTTTTCAAATTCTAATTTCTGCGCATTCTGTGCAGCAGATCGATGGTAGTTTGCGACAAGTTCCTGGTTTGCGTGATTCTTTTCCAATCGCAGCAAGTCCTTAGTAAGTCCATCTAATTTTTTTGTTTCCTGGGCAAAGAATTGATCGACTCGTTCCAACTCATACACCGGCGGCACAAAGAAGGGCTGGGTCGTTTCTCCCGCAAGCTTCCCAGAAAAGGCAGCGAGATACCCCAAGATTCCATCCGGATCTTCAACGATAAGAACACCAAACATCTTTCCAGCTTCTTGCAAACCTCCAGCGGCAAACCATTGAGTTTGCAACGCAAGATATTGCTGCAGTTCTTGAGACGCAATTACCGCGAGCTCCTGCGGCTGGTAATAAAATGGATAGTTGAATTGTACAGGCTTTTTAAGGCCAGCAACATCAGTTTTGAAAGAATGGAAAAGAGACTTCATGGCTAGGCCAGACTTTGCATTTTTACCAGGTTGCTGTACATTCCATTGAATGCGATCAACTCTTCATGCGTTCCCTGTTCGGCTATTTCTCCACGACTCATTACAATGATTTGATCGGCTTTCTGGATGGTGCTCAGTCTGTGGGCAATGACGATGGACGTTCTATTTTTCATGACGTTTTCCAACGCCTCTTGTACCAGTCGCTCACTTTCTGTATCTAGCGCACTGGTCGCTTCATCAAGAATTAGGATGGGCGCATTTTTAAGTACGGCTCGTGCAATGCTCAAGCGTTGTTTCTGTCCACCGCTCAATTTGTTCCCGCTGTCGCCAATATTTGTGTGAATACCCTGGGGCAGTTGCGAGACAAAATCCCAAGCATTCGCAATTTTTAGGGCTTCGATCACTTGTTCGTCGGTGGCATTTTTATTGCTCAAAGCGACGTTGACTGCCACGGTATCGTTGAATAAAATACTGTCTTGAGTGACCAACGCCATCTGATCGCGCAAGCTTTTAAGAGTGACGTCCTTTACATCATGTCCGTCAATGCTTATAGAACCTTCATTCACATCGTAAAACCGAGTGACCAGGTTAGCAATAGTGCTTTTTCCGCTGCCTGACTGGCCCACTAAGGCTACGGTAGTGCCTTTTGGTATGGAGAGTGTAAAATCTTTCAACACTTTTTCTTCCTCGTAAGCAAAGGTGAGGCCTTTGATCTCTATCGCTTTCGCGAAAGCGGAAACCTTCACCGCATTCTCCTTGTCTTTAATGTGGCTTTCTGTATGAAGTACCTGCAAGACACGTTCTGCTGCCGCATTTCCCTGCTTCACACCATAACTAGCTTTAGATATGGCTTTGGCTGGCGTTAAGATCCCGTAGGCCAATGCCATAAAGGAAATAAAAATGGCTCCGTCGATATTTTCTTCAAAGACCATACGTCCCCCAAACCATAGTAAAACCCCTATGACCAAAATACCTAGAAATTCACTGACTGGGCCGGCAAGCCCCTTGCGCAATTCTACCTTATTAGCAAAATCAAAATAACGTTGCGTACTGCTTTTGAAGGTGTCTTCCATGCGTTCCTCTGCATTAAAACCTTTGATCACCTTTAGACCGCCCAGCGTTTCTTCCAGAAGGGATAGAAAAAAACCCTGTTCCCGCTGCACTTTGTCGGACTGTTTTTTCAATCGTTTTCCTATCATTGAAATGATAAATCCTGAAACAGGTATAAATACCAAAACAAATAGGGTAAGCTTTACACTGAACAAGAGCATGGCAGCGAGGGTAAAAAGGATGTTTAAGGGTTCCTTGATAATCAACTCTAGGACCGACAGAAAACTAGTTTGTACCTCCTGAGCATCACTGGTGGCTCTTGCGATCACATCACCTTTTCGCTTTTCTGAAAAATAGGAGATGGGCAGGTTGACAATCTTGTGGTACAGCGCATTTCTTATGTCGCGCATCACCCCATTGCGCAAGAACGTGATAAAGTACATGGCCAAATAGCCAAATAGGTTTTTAAGTAAAAATAAAACCAAAACGATTACGATCATGGCAATCAAGGCTTGTTCCTGATTCTGGTTCACCACGTCTGTCACGTACCAGTTGACATAGCTCTCCAGGTATTCCTTTGAGTTTGTGATGCCTTGCCACACGGGTTCTACATACTCCTCTTCCGTCGTTTGAAACAGGACTTTCATGACAGGAACCAGGGCTACAAAAGATAAAGTTCCAAAAAGCGCGTAAAATACGTTGCAAATGATATTGAGTACGCCATAACGTTTATAAGGCCTGGCAAACTGGAGGATTTCCTTGAAGTAATTCATTAATTGATATCTAGACTCTTAAGAATCGCGTCTAATTTTTTGTTAAGTTGCTCTTGGACCATAGGGTAATTGTCTACGTGGTCCAGCGGCTCTTTAACGGACATGTAAAACTTGATTTTTGGTTCTGTACCACTAGGTCTGGCGGCAATTTTACTTCCATCTTCCAGGTAGAAAATCAACACGTTAGCCTTAGGGATTTCCATGACCTCCTGTTTGTCCAAATGTTTGTTGTAACGAATGCCAGTCTGGTAATCTTCAATAATCACCACTTTTTTACCGGCAATTTCTACAGGTGGATTTTCCCGCAGGTCGATCATCATCTGCTTGATTTCCTGGGCGCCAGAAATTCCTTTTTTGACGAGGCTCACGAGTCGCTCTTGATAACATCCGTGTTTTACGTACAGATTTAAGAGGTAGTTGTAGGCTGTTGTTTTGTTCGCTTTCGCGAAAGCGAGCATTTCACAAGCCAATAAACTTGCAGTAACCGCATCCTTGTCTCTCACAAAATCACCCACCATATAGCCGAAGCTCTCTTCACCACCGCCTACGAAATCCTGGTCTGGATGGTCTACGATCATTTTTGCAATCCACTTAAAGCCGGTCAGTCCTTCTTTACATTCCACAAGATGCGCGGCTGCAAGTTCATGCATCATGGGCGTACTTACTATGGTAGAGCCTATAAACGGCTTGTTCAATTTCTTGAGATCGGTTTGTTCTAGTAGAAATGCCGTCATGGCAATCATGGTCTGATTCCCATTCAACAACAACATATTGCCGGTGTTGTCGCGCACGGCAACTCCTAGACGATCACCGTCTGGATCTGTACCTATGACGATATCTGCATCTAGTTTGTTTGCGAGTTGTACCGCAAGTGCCAGGGCTTCTGGTTCTTCAGGATTAGGGGATGCCACGGTTGGGAAATCTCCATCTGGCACTGCTTGTTCCTTAACAATATGAACATCTGTATATCCTGCTGCTTTGAAGGTGTCTGGTAAAAGGGTAATGCTCGTTCCATGAAGGCTGGTAAATACCACCTTTACCTTTGAGCGGTCAACTTCACCAGCGATCTTGCCGGCCTTGACACTGTCGTCTATGAAGGCTTGATCATCACTGTCGTCCAGCAAGTGAATCAGGTCTAGATTTCCTTCAAATTTGATATCTGCAACCGCTACATTTTCAATGGTTTGTAATATTTCTTTATCCTGCGGCGGTACCAACTGGCCCCCATCCTGCCAGTAGACTTTGTATCCATTGTATTCTGGTGGGTTATGGCTGGCTGTTAGCACGATACCCGCGTGACAGTCCTTGCGTTTTACCGTATAGGAGAGCAGGGGCGTGGGTCGCAACTCTGGAAATAGATATACTAAAATGCCGTTGGCACTTAGAACTTCCGCCACGGTTTGTGCCAATTCCTTGCTGTTGTGGCGGCAATCGTAAGCGATGGCTACTTTGACCTGTTCATTTGGGAAGGTCTTTTTGAGATGTATGGATAAGCCTTGGGTATTTTTCCCAAGGGTGTATTTATTGATCCGGTTGGTTCCAATTCCCATGATACCGCGCATCCCGCCCGTACCAAATTCCAGATTCTTGTAAAAGGATTCTAGATACTCATCAGATTGTGATTCAATGAGCAATTTTGTTTTGGAAATGGTGTCCTTGTCAAAAGGAGCTTTGGTCCATGCCGTAGCGACATTGAGAATGTGATCTTTGTCCATAGAAAACTAAAAATAAGAATACAAAGGTAGCATTTTATGAAACGCTAGGTCTAGATGAATCCAGCAGGTTTTAATCTGTACAGTTCTCGCAGTAGGTGCTCTTCAAGTACGCATCTTCCAACAACTGAAAGGTGACACCGCCCTCAAGGGAAGGGTTGAACAGCTTGCAATACCGTTCCTTATTCTGATTTACGGCATTGAGCATGATGGTGCGGTAGGCTTCGGTTTGAGTGAGGCGTTTGTCTATCATGGTAAGGTTCAAATAATAGAACAGCAAATCTTCATCAATAGTAATCTGTCGGGCACGAGGCTCCAAGACGGTAACCGCTTCACCTGTCTGAGCGTAATAGGTAAGGAACTGTGCCAGGCTCAAATAATCGGTATCCGTTAAGGGTACCCGTTTGTAGGTGCTCAAAATGTTCAAGACACTTTTATCTTTTTCATCATAATTGCCTTTACGCATTTCCCGCTCTGCACGGACGATGTGGTAATTGATCATCATTCGATCTATTAAACTGCGGTCAATATTAAAATTGCTCAAGTCGTTGATTTGACGTTGGAATTGGTTGGCATCAATGGGTGCTGCGTTATTTCTCCACAGTACAAATTTCAATACCACTAGATTGTACTGAACTTTAGGGTTTTTTGGATCCAACTCCGCCAACTTCTTCATGTCGTTATATGCAATCATTGAAAGTCTGATGTCCAGCAGGTAGCTGTACATGGTATTCTTAGTAAGGAAGTCTATGTATTTTTTTTGATTGGGAACTTCAAGCCTTTTCAAAGCATCAGGAGAATTTTTTTCCTTGACTTTTTCAAACAGGGAATTTTGAATGGCAGTAGCTTCCTCCAATTGATCCCCTTTTATGCTGGTGTTGAAAAGGGTAATTAATTCTTCAATAGATTTATCCTTATACAAATCAATGCGATCCAACTCTAGGGTGACAACGGCTTTGCGGTGATCTTCAAGAATGGATTCTAGATCTTTTGAGGTTTGCCCGACCAATCTCCCTTTGATTTCGTTTTTAGAAAGTGATTTCAGATCTGCATATTTAGTTCTTGAAATGTCATTGAAGAATTCCACCCAATTTTCTGATGTCGTGATATTGGTTTCAATCTCTGGCGATTGGAAGGTTTGCAGCGAGCTGGCAATACTGCTGCCACGTTCCTGTTGAAGCTCCCTATTACGCTCTGTGCTGCCTTCCACACTGGCGTAGGCTTTGATGTCGATGGTTTTGATATTAAAGTCAGTCAACCTTAAGGAATCGTACAAGGGCTTGATGTCTGAAGCATCGTAAACCGATTTGTTTTTCTCAAATGGGATGACAAATCGTAAACTTTTGTACCGAGTTACTGCTTGGTCTGCATCGCTAACAATCTTTTCATTCTTAAAAGTCAAGGAATCTAAATAGACGCCCATATCCAGCAAATCCCAAGGATAGGAAGCCAGGTTATAAATCGTGTAGTACTTACAAAGGGTATTCTCGTTCAAGAAAAGGATGTTGAATTCCAAATCTTCTTTGAGCATGGAAATAGGAATAGATCCTACTTCAACACGAAATGAATTTTTTTCAAAAGGTTTCAACTCTTTCTTGATCTCTCTGGTGTAAATGGGAGCCAGCAGCCTGCCTTTAACTTGAGAGGACTCGGCTGGGCGGTCGCATTCGTATCGGTTTTTAGAAACAATATCTACAGAAATTCCATCAGTAGGGTTTTTGAAGAGTTGCTTGACCCATTTCTCATCATTAGTCTCAAAAAAGAGTTTGCTTCCCTCTCGCTTGATGACAAAAGAAGTTTCCTTAGGCTTATTGCGAAACGCTTGCTCAAAGTAGGAGCAAGCAGCGCCACGTTCACTACTGTTGGGAAATTGAATGCCAAAACGTTCTTGCGCAGAAAGAACAGTGGTGGAAAGTAGTATGACAATGCCTAAAAGCAAACGCAGGTAATGGGTCATCCAGGAAGTTTTATCGTACTAAAATAAGTGATTCCTTCAGTTAAGCTATAAAAAAGCTAGTGTCCGGTACTTTCATCGGCAATTTTGTAGCGTTCCAATGGCCCGCCCGTACGTATGATCAACTCACCTATAAAGCCAGCAATGAAAAACAGACTTCCTAATATCATGGCGGTCAAAGCGATGAAAAACCACGGATTTGTAGTCACTAGATTATAGGGTAAATCGTATGCCATTTTGTAGAGTTTGGATATTCCTACATAAGCTGCTACTACAAAACCTAGAATAAACATGATAAATCCTAAGGTGCCGAATAAGTGCATGGGACGTTTGCCAAACCTAGAAATAAAAGCGATGGTTACTAAATCCAGAAATCCTTTGATAAAGCGATCGTAGCCAAATTTTGTCTCCCCATACTTGCGTGCCTGATGCTGTACGATTTTCTCCGTTATTTTTTTATAACCGGCATTTGCCGCCAAAACAGGAAGATAGCGGTGCATCTCGCCATGTACATCAATATTTTTAACGACCTCACGGCGGTAGGCTTTAAGCCCACAATTAAAATCATGAAGCTTTACACCACTGGTGCGCCGTGCGGCCCAGTTGAATAATTTACTAGGTAGGTTTTTTGAGAGAACGCTATCGTAACGTTTTTTCTTCCAGCCACTTACCAGGTCATAATTGTCATTTGCAATCATGTGGTATAAGGCTGGAATCTCTTCCGGGCTGTCCTGCAGGTCTGCATCCATGGTAATGACCACGTTGCCTTTTGCACGATTGAACCCTGCATGAAGCGCTTGGGATTTACCGTAATTACTAAGGAACTTGAGGACGGTGAGGTTGTCACGCTTTCGCGAAAGCGAACTCAAAACATCCCAACTGCCATCTGTGCTGCCGTCGTCTATATAAATGACTTCATAAGTCAAAGCTGTAGATTCCATGACCCGTTCGATCCACTCCTGTAGTTCTGGGATGGACTGTACCTCGTTGAGTAGCGGTATGACGATGGATAGCTGCATTTTAAGCGGTCTCAGGATTTTTCTTGATAAAGAAGGCTGTGATGATACCTATGACCGTATAAAACAGGAGCTTTGTGGTGGTTCCTAGGGCATAGCCTTTGAGACTGTAATCAGCTTCTACCGTTTGTACTGCCCGATTGCTAGTTGCCTTTTCCAGCTCTACAGCGCCTTCATTAATGGATCTCAAGATTTCCTGAGTTTCAGGATCCCAAACAACAAATATCAAATACAGCAAGGTCGACTCTAGCACAAAAATGATGAGGACACAAAGAAAAAAAGCAAGAACCGCTTGTTTTAGAGAAAGGAAACCATTCAATTTTTTCTTGCAGTAAATCTGCGCGGCAATACCAAATACCAGTGGGACTACCCAAACGGACAAGGCAACAGGGACATTCTCCCAGGCGGGAGTTTTCCACAAATACAAATAGATTCCAGAAACGATTAAGGACCCTAACAATCCGAATATTAAAGCATATTTTTTGACAATCTGATCCAACTCTTTCACTCATTTAGGTTCGGTTGCAAATATAACCGTTATGAAAGTTGTGGACATCTGCAAGTTGATTGTATTTTTGCGGGCATAGGCCTTGCGTATATAATTTAAATGGTTAAATTTGCAGCCGCTAAAGAATAAAGTACAAGATCATGCAAAAAGGAATTCACCCAGAAGATTACAGACTCGTCGCTTTTAAAGACATGTCCAATGAAGAGGTTTTCATTACTAAATCTACTGCAAATACTAAAGAAACTATCGATGTAGATGGTACTGATTATCCATTGATTAAACTGGAGATCTCAAGAACATCACATCCTTTCTATACAGGAAACAGCAAACTTATCGACACCGCTGGTCGTATTGACAAGTTTAAAAACAGATATTCTAAGTTCAAGAAGTAATTCTAAGAACTTGATACTATTGAAAAGCCTCGCAATTTGCGAGGCTTTTTTAGTGTCATTTTTTAATTTGCCGCGCAAATCTTATTGCCATTTGCTCATTCAAAATTAGAATGACTTTCCTAACTATTAAATAGTAGCAGTAGATTTTATGGGAAGTTGCGGGTGACGAGAAAAGATTCCACCTCGAGCGCAGAAGGCAATCGCACCAGCGCAGGAGGGAACTTTTTCTAAGCTTACTCTAAATACCTAAACCTGTTTTTAAATTTTACTGTGGCGCTGCGCATTGTTTCCTATAAACAAAATCAAAGCCACTATAAACTTCACTTCCATTAATATCTATCGAATCAAGTTCCCATCGCCCCATACTTTCCAAAAGAGTTAACAGGTTGTTACCTGGTTGTCACTTAATTTTGTCTCGCGTAGGTTAGGACGCTGTTCCTCGATTCCTATCTTATGGATCAAACGGGTCCATCTAATTGCTATTCCGGTTCTGTTTTATAGCCCTAATGTGGGGCCTTCAATCGGTTAAGGAGGGTGTTTCACATCTGTTGGGAAGTACGATTTTTGGAACCATGGCACTTAGGACTGGTATGGAGATAAAGAGAAAGAGGGCAGGGAACTAACCCGAGTACGCACTAAATAATAATTTTAAAACAAGATCAAATGAAAGTACTATTTGTATTAACATCGCACGACAAATTAGGAGACACGGGAAAGAAAACCGGGTTTTGGGTAGAAGAATTTGCTGGCCCATACTATACCTTAAAAGATAAAGGGGTGGATATTACCCTAGCTACGCCTAAAGGAGGAAAAGCTCCCATTGATCCTAGCAGTGATACGGAAGATGCCGCGACAGAATCTACCAAGAGATTCCACAATGATAACGAAGCTCAAGAAAGAATAAACACGACCTATAAGTTATCAGAGATCAATGCAGCAGACTATGATGCCGTTTTCTATCCAGGTGGACATGGACCTTTGTGGGATCTATCCCAGGACAAGACGTCCATTCAATTGATTGAGACCTTTAATGAGCAGAAGAAGCCTATCGCTTTTGTATGTCATGCTCCTGCCGCACTTAAAAGTGTAAAAGGAAGTAATGGCGAGTTCTTGGTCAAAGGCAAAAAGGTGACTGGATTTACCAATACAGAAGAAAAGGCTGTAGAACTGGTGGATGTTGTTCCGTTTTTAGTAGAAGACATGCTCAAGGAAAATGGCGGGATCTATTCCAAAGGGGATGACTGGTCAGAATATGTGCTGCAGGACGGCAATCTAATTACAGGTCAAAACCCAGCATCTTCTAAACTGGTGGCAGAAAAGTTATTTGCAGCCACTAAGTAAGAAGTATAATCCTCTTAAAAGCGCCTATTCTCCCAGGAGAATAGGCGCTTTTTTATTGAGACAGGTAGAAGTTTCCCTTCCATTTCAACCATCCCTTAAGGGTGAACATCTGGATGTTGTTATCGCTTTCGCGAAAGCGAACTTCTAGACATTTGTCGTAGTAATGCTTAGTTTGGTGCGTTTCTTCCCAGGAGTGTTGAATTTTTTGAACAGCGTGGTGGTAAAGGTGGTACCATCCTTTGCATTGCTCTCTAGTTCTACGGATCCCCCATGGGCCTCTGCAACAATCTGCACCAGGGTTAATCCCATTCCCCAGCTATGGGACTGTTCATCCTCCTGATCTTCACGTTCCAAAAAGTCAAAGATGTGCTTTTGTTTTTCTGGAGAAATAGGCTTTCCATAATTATGTACGCTTATAGCGATGCGATCTGGAGTATCTGTGATTTTAATGCTAATGGGTTGCGAGGTAGACCCATATTTAACCGCATTGGTGATCAGGTTCTCTAACAAGCGTCGTACGGCTGTCCCGTCAAAAACCCCTATCATGGGTTGGTCTGGCGCCTCTAGCTCAAACTGGCTGGTATAGATCTCTTTAGCGTCGTCATAGGCCCATTGGATGTCATTCAGGATGCTTTTCTCTTCAAAATTGAACATCATCCCCTGGCCAGCTTGCACACTTATACCATTCATTAATCCTTCAATAAGGCTAATGGCCTTTCTGACACTGCGTTCTGCCGCATCCCGCATCTTTTCAGCCCACTTGCCGTCTGGATCCTGCTTGATCATCTCTAGGGACAACTGTGCGGCGGCTAGCGGGTTGCGTATATCATGGGCAATGGTTCCCACCAACTTCTCCTGCATTTCCTGGATGGACCGAGAGAAAGAACCGACTGATTTTAAAATAGAGGTCTCGATGACGTATTTAAGCAAGTCAGATACTGCTTCCGTATAGCCTTTCTTGGCCTTCAAAAAGTCGGTCAAGGTCCTGTGAAAGATGATGTATTCATGCACTATTTGATCTACGGTATAATTGGTCGCCGTTGCCCTATGTCTACCATGTTGCTCGCTATTTTCAACGATTTCCAGGTATTTCTTGTCATCAAACAGTTGGTTGGTAGCAATGCTGCGCTCCATGATATCTGCAATGTCATTGATGATGTTGGGCAAATGGTCATATAAGGCTATGGCATTTGCTTTTTTGGCAGCGGGAACCTGCTCGGTAACTTTTAGCTCCCACAAGGCCAAAATTTCAGCACTGTGGTTTTTGAGGATTTGAGCAGTTTTGTTCATCGGTAGGGGTCAAGGGGGTTAACCATATACTGTAGATAAGCACCTACAAATACAGGCCTCAAATTTAATTATTTATACAGCCATTCCAGTGCTATCCCATAGTTTTTAGTGATGGGGACGGCTATACCCTAAGGGCTGCGGTTCATACCTGCACCTAGTATCTAGGCTAGGTTGTGGATAAATGCCCGCCGCCAACACCTATAATCTATCACTTTTTTCCTACCTCACGGGTATCCATGCAGTCACTAGGAAGGGTTTGTAGCCCTATGAGTGTGAAAATCAATCGTATTCCTGTAGGGTTAATGGGTTATCGCCAACCAGCAGCTGTAGTCTCCTTGTTGGGGTTCGTTGCTTGGCCCCACTAAGCGGTTATCTTTGCCGTCTATGAAAGAAGAAACCACCACAGCCTCCAGAGTCACCATGACATCTGCCTTTAAATCCATCATCTGGCCGCGGCGCAAACTGGTGTTTGTAGGCTTAGTTCTGATTGTGATAGGACGACTGGCGAGTTTGATATTGCCCTGGAAATCCAAAGCATTGATTGATGATATCATTCCCAATAAAGACTTTCCTGGCTTGTATGATTTACTGTGGCTGGTAGGTGGCGCTTTGCTGGTACAGGCCGTGACCTCTTATTTATTGACCATCATCTTGAGCGTGCAGGCCCAATACCTCATTTCAGAATTGCGGGTGCAGGTGCAGAAAAAAGTATTGTCGCTGCCCATCAGTTTCTTTGACAATACAAAGTCTGGCGCGCTGGTCTCCCGCATCATGAATGACGTGGAAGGCGTGCGCAATCTGATAGGCACAGGTCTGGTACAACTGGTAGGAGGGACGATTACTGCCATCGTGTCTCTGGTACTACTCATACGTATCAATGCCTGGATGACGCTGTTTGTTTTTCTTCCCGTGGCGATTTTTGGATTTGTGGCGCTCAAAGCCTTCAAATACATCCGACCGATATTTAGAAATCGAGGAAAAATAAGCGCAGACGTCACCGGTCGACTCACTGAAACCCTTTCTGGCGTGCGAGTGATCAAGGGCTTCGGCGCTGAGGAACAGGAAAATAAAATTTTTGAGGAAGGCGTGGACCGGCTTTACGTGAACGTTAAAAAAAGTCTGACAGCAACGGCAGTGGTTACCAGTAGCTCCACGTTTTTATTGGGACTGGCCTCCGTTGGGATCATGGGAATAGGCGGTTATTTTATGATGGAAGGAACCATGACGACTGGTGATTTTTTGTTCTTTACCATCCTATTGGGCTTTATGATCGCGCCGATTATACAAATGAGCAACATAGGCAGCCAACTCACAGAAGCCCTTGCAGGTCTGGACCGTACGGAAGAACTCATGAACCTAACGCCAGAAAGCGATTTGGGCGATCGCAGCATAAAACTGGAAAACTTCAAGGGCGATCTAGAATTTAACGACGTTTCATTTTCCTATGAATTGGGCAAACAAGTATTACACAACATCTCTTTTGAAGCCAAGGCAGGAACAACCGTGGCTTTAGTAGGCAGTTCTGGATCTGGGAAATCTACCATTGCTGGGTTATCTGCCACCTTTTTAAATCCCGTGAGCGGTGTGGTTTCCATCGATGGTCAGGATATGTCAAAAATTGAATTGGCCAGTTTTCGAAAGCACCTCGGTGTTGTGTTGCAAGACGAGTTCCTTTTTGAGGGAACCATTAGAGAAAATATTTTGTTCCCACGGCCAGATGCCAGTGAAGAACGATTGTTAGCTGCTGTAAAAGCGGGATACGTCAATGAGTTCACTGATCGATTTGAAGACGGCCTCGATACATTAATTGGAGAGCGCGGTGTCAAACTATCCGGTGGCCAGCGCCAGCGTATCGCGATTGCCAGAGCTATTCTTGCTGATCCTAAAATCATCATCCTGGATGAAGCCACCTCCAACCTAGATACGGAAAGCGATGCACTCATCCAAAAATCACTAAGCGAACTCGTCAAAGACAGAACCACCATCGTCATCGCTCACCGGTTGAGTACCATCAAAAAGGCAGATCAGATTTTAGTGATTGAGGCTGGTTCCATTGTGGAACGTGGAAGGCATGAAGAACTGATTACCCTAGAAGGCAGGTATTTTGAATTGTATACGTATGAGGCTAGGATTTGATTGGAAAATAAGTCCTGAGATTTTAGTATAAAAACAATTTACTTCAACAATTTGGATCCATCAGTGAGTTGTGGCTCCAGTACATCTAACATGCTGGGACGTGCGGCATCGTTCGTAATGATCTTACCATAATCGATAATCATGTATTGAGGAATTGCCATTCCTTCAGGAATTAGAGAATATCCTGAATCAGCGAAGTTTTTCACAAAATCGCTATTTGCTAATATATGAGTTCCAGAAAGGTCATAGTATTTAATATCCTGTTTCCATTTATCGCGCGCTTCTTCTCGATCGATAGAAACGTAAAGCTTCTTATAACCTTTGGCTTTTAAAAGCTCGCTCAAGTCATCATTGTGAACAAATTCACGTTTACAAGGGCCGCACCAGGTGGCCCATAGATCAACGTAATATTTATCATTTTCAAGAAACGGCATCAAGTCTTCTAAAGAACCAATTTCCTTGGAATCAATGAATTTGATATCATCAGGCATGGCTTGATTCATCTTTACATGGTAGTCTGCAATTACATCAATTTCGGGCTTCAAATGCTCGGTATAGGCACTTTCAGGATAGGTCGATTTGAAATCCTCAAAAACAGAAATCAAACTTTCCTCAAAGCCTTGCTGCTTGGTAGATGACATGATAAAGTTGGCAGCAACCTTTTCTGCGATGTCTTGATCTGGATATTCTTTGATGATTTCAAATTGATAAGGAATCCATTTATCTTCTTTCGACAGCTTTTGAATGTAATCCTTAGAAAGAATTCCATCTTGCTGTCTATCATATACCTCTTTATACAAGATTACCTGATTTGCATATTCCAACCAACTCGATGATTTATAATCCTGAGCTAGCGGATATTGTTCCAACGTCTCATCATAAAGGTTAAGAAGATCCTTTTCTACAGCATCACCATAATATTGTTTTACCATTACAGCTTCAACAGTTCTTAAGGCATAGAAAGCATTGATTTCATCGTCAAGAACACTACCGAAAGCCTTGTCGACCAGACTACTATCTATAAGTACTTGCAGACGCCTTATTTCGGCTTGTTTTTGAAGTTCGATTTTGTTTTTTATTTGAACAGCTGTGGTATCACTTCTATACTTGCTGCTTTCATTCATGTCAAAAAATGGACGTACTAGACTATTTAAGAATTTCTGACCTTCCTTGTTTTTGCCTTTATAAACGATGGTAGAATCCAGGTAATCAACTTCAACTCTCTCTTGCGGTAATAGAATCAAACCTACACGTTCATTACCTATAAATGCCTGAACGTGAACGGGCTTCACGGTTTCTCTTTGGAATAAGAATACGCTATCAGTTTTGGAACTTATAGTATCATTCTTCATGTCCCAGATGTAGATATCATCCATAGGATTTCTAATAACTACAGAGTCTACTAGGTCTGAATTTATAGCGACTTGTGCGAGTTGGTTTTCTTCTTCTTTCTGGCAGGAAGTTGCTAATAGCAAAACTGTGAGCAGTAGGAGTTGAGTAAGTTGTTTCATCAATAAATGGTTAGCAGATTAAAGGTGGTACTAATTTAAGATCAAAATTGTAAGGAATAGTTTAGTGTAGTAAATATTTAAAATTCAGATAGTTACCTATCACTTCTTTTTCTTCCCTTTCAAATTCAACAAGGGCGCAGTGTACTCTACTGGTTTAAAGGATCAAATATTCTCAAATTTCAAATGTTGGATCAAATCCTTGAAGTAAGTAGGACTCCAAATATTCAAGGTGCTAGCATCAGGGATAAACCGGACTACGTCATTTTTAATAGAACTAAAATCAACGGCATCGATTCTATCTTCTAGCAGCTGGATCAGTTGCTCTATAGTCATCGTTGCTTCTTGCCAGTCATTGGTTTCTCTAGCGCGGGTAAGAAAATGATGGAGGTCTAGAGGAATACCTTTCTTGATATACCATTCTAGATCGTACCAATCCCTACCCTTAACACGATTCTTCCATTTTCTAAACAGTAGGGCGTGCATTTTACCAGCAAATAAACTAGGTCTGCTAAAGCATTTTACATAAAAAGAAAACGGACGCAGTAACAGTTTTTCCTCGGTTGCAAAGTGTAAAGGCGGCTGGCGGTCCACCTCTAGTTTTATTTTCAATGTTTTGTTAGATTTTACTCCAGTTTGATGGATGATATCTTCAAGCACAATTTCTTTCCAGATCGTTCCAGTCTTTAAAAAAGCAGAATCAATAGCGGTTTGTTCGATTTTTGATTTTGTATGGATACTTACAGTCAATCCTAAGGCTTTGAATTCATCGAGAATGGATTTAAAGTAGGGCTCTAAAGAAAACGAGGAGTTGGTTGTAAGCAGTGAAAAATCAAGATCTTCAGAATACCTGCCCAACCCATAAAAGATGCGCAGTGCAGTACCACCATAAAAGGCTGCCTTTTCAAAGAAATCAGTTCTTGATAGGCCAGCTAGCGCTATTTCCTGCATGATCTCTCGCAAGGCTGCTATTATTTCTTCCTCATTTTGAGGATCATATTCTGCGATCCATTCCTTTATCATAAGGTTTTAAGTGTTTTTATAAGCATGACCAGACTGCTTTTTTTTGGCGCCATTTCTAGCCATTGTTTCATCATAACCGTGTCCAGTTTGCGTAGATCTTCCCGGTCGATGCGCAAATCATCCAGCAGAAAGGCTCGGGTTTGTGTCATACTTCTTAGATAGACCTTAGGAGTCAGTACTATTTTATCACATAGGGCCTTTTCTGGTGTGGCAATAAGAATAGTTTGTTTTGAAGAAAACATCATATTTTTGATACCGTAGGAATAATAAGGAGTTCTTAATTGCTTGTAACTATAACGACCCGTAGTATTTTGATAGACTTTAGAAGTTTTGATAGTAACTGAACTGATTTCAAAAACCTTTTCCGGAATCATGTCCCAATGCGACAACGCAGATTCTAAGGATACATAACTAGGGCCACGCAGATGATTAGCAATAAGAAAAGGAGTAGGAGCAGGCAAGTCAAGTTGAGGCCCCAATATATAAAGCCCTCGCCTTAATGCAATAAGCTCATTACTTTTAATGAGCTGAGTTATTTTATCGTTGATATTTTCATAACCGTCCAACACCTCTAGAACGAGCTGTCTCGTGATAGGTGTTTCGGCATATTTTTTAACGCTATTTCTAAAACTCATACTGTAAATATACAATAGGATAATCTGATAAAAACAGATTATCCTATGTTAATATTACAATTTACAGGGATTGTCTTTATGGATAGCTCTATTTCTAAATCGCTAGCACTAGTGAAAACCCACAAACAACCTCAATAAAAAAGCGCCCTTTCAGGCGCTTCAGTAATTCAGTATAATAAAATGGCTTACCCTAGATAAGACTTCAAGATTTTCTTTCAAAAAATCTAGTTCGCTAATAATGAGTCCCAATGTGTATTGTAGTTCTCGCCATTATTAAAAGTGACTATGACTCGATTTAATTCATCACATTTACTAATCAATGATCTAAGAGTCTTTTTTTCGCTAATGTGTTTTTGAAATTTACCTATATTTTCAACGTTGTCATATTCCAATATTAAAACCCTTAATTTAGAATTATCTCGACTGAAAAGGGAATTGATGAAATCTCGAATTGGCATCATCAGCTTAGTGTAAACTTGGCTTCGAATTCGATATCTTTTCAATGATATACTTGCATTGTTGAACTCTAACGAATAATTAAAATTAGTTGCGGAGTTTTGTTCTAATTAACTAATTTGATGAGTTTCGAAATAATCGAAAACCCACTCCATAAAATTTTTGTCATCTATCTCAAGAGTGTTTTCTTCGGTCAAATATCTAATCTCTTCAATTGTTTCACTATCGATTGACGTTGCTATGTAGTTATTAGCTTTAAAAAGGAATGTGCTTATATCATACATCCAAAATTCTTTGTTCGAATTATCCTTGAATTCTTTAATTAATTCGTAGCGAGGTGAAATATGCTTTTTATTCTCATCTAAATACCACCAATCTTCCTTAACGTCATTAATCACCAATATGACATTTGAATTATTTCCTTTGGCGAGGTTTAAAATTTCGTCCCAAATTATCAAATCCCCATACTTTTGAAAGCCTGATTTACCATCTTTATCCATATAGCCTGGCGGAATCTGATTTTGATATCGAAACTCTCCTTCTTTAATCAATTCAAATATTTTGTTAACACTATACTCTTCGGTGACATTAAAATAATTCTCAATCAATGGGATTACCTTATCAATTTCATGATTTTTAAATTTCGTTTTTTGATTTTCTATCTCCTTTATGATTGATTGTTTGAAATCTTCAAAGTTAGTTTCGAAAATATTAAACTGATTTTTAAACTTGTCCAGTTGTTTATTGAATTTATTAAAGTCAACCGATTTTAAATGAGGATGTTTATTGTTTTTGGAAACCTTTTGCTCGAAAGTTTTAAGATGACCTTTAATCTCATCACCTATATTAGATGCTATCTGCTTAACAACATTCTCTATCTCTTCTATATGTCCACTATCATCTTTATTTTTTGATCTTTTAAGCAATGAATTGTATGAATCGATAGGCTTCATTTTGACCTTATCCTTGTTTTTAAGAAATTCGAAATGGGATTGATAGGTCAGATACAGTCGTTCTCTTACTGCTTTAAAAAATTTCTCTTCTAATTCATTAATATTTTCATCAGTAAAGAAATAGAAGTCAAGTAATGATGAAGTATCAAAAATTATAATCGAATTATTAAATAATTCCTTTTCATTTTCTTCACTCAAATGGTAAAACGGGCGTGTCTTCATGAAATAATAATTTAATCTAAGTACTCTATCAAAATTAAATTTTAAGATATGATAAAAACTTCTAAAAACCTCAATAAAAAAGCGCCCTTCCAGGCGCTTCAGTAAATTCAGTATAATAAAATGGCTTATCCTAGATAAGACTTCAAGATTTTGCTGCGGCTGTTCTGACGCAGTCTCTTGATTCCTTTTTCCTTGATCTGGCGCACGCGCTCACGAGTCAAGTCAAAAGTTTCACCTATCTCTTCCAGACTCATAGGCTGCTGGTTCCCAATACCGAAGTATAGCGAAATAACATCTGCCTCCTTTTGAGAAAGAGTCTCTAGCGCACGAGTAATCTCTAGAGTTAGAGATTCATGCAATAGCTCTCTGTCAGGATTAGGCGACTCACCACTACGCACAACGTCGTAAAGGTTGGAAGTCTCACCTTCTTTAAGCGGCGCATCCATGGATACGTGACGCCCGGCATTTTTAAGCGATTGCTTTACGTCACTTACCGTCATATCCAGCTCAGTCGCTAGTTCTTCAGGAGATGGTGGACGCTCATGCAATTGCTCGAGGTGTGAAAAAGCCTTGTTGATTTTGTTAATCGAACCGATTTTATTCAATGGAAGTCGCACGATACGGGACTGCTCTGCTAGTGCCTGTAAGATCGACTGGCGTATCCACCATACCGCGTACGATATGAATTTGAAACCGCGAGTTTCATCAAACCTTTTGGCAGCCTTTACGAGACCGGCATTTCCTTCATTAATAAGATCGGGTAATTTAAGCCCTTGATTCTGATACTGTTTTGCAACAGAAACCACAAAACGTAAGTTTGCAGTCGTCAGTCTCTCGAGAGCCCCTTGATCACCTTTTTTAATACGCTGTGCCAGTTCCACTTCTTCCTCTGCAGTGATCAGGTCGATCTTAGAGATGTCTTGTAGGTACTTGTCCAGCGATTTAGACTCACGGTTGGTAACCTGCTTGGTGATTTTGAGTTGTCTCATTAAAATAAAAAGATTAAAAATTAGGCGGGTTACAGCTTTTGAAACCCAAACATAATAGTAGCAATAATCGTACCAAAGCGGAATTATCTAACACTTATTCAGACCAGCAGTGGCGCGACTTTCACTTCTTTTTTATTAGTCGGCAAGTGTGTTTGTTCGTTACAATAGGGGTTGCTTTTTCCGCTTTCGCGAAAGCGGATTTCCCACCAACTTACCCTACTATCACGTTATCGCTACCATAAAATATTTTATTGCAATAGAGCATTTTTTGCCCGCCAGTAGCTTGTCCGCTATCTTTGAAGCTTTAAAACAACGCATGAAAAAAAATCTTCTCGTTTTTGTATTCTTAATGACCTGTCAGGTAGGACTGTCACAACGCGGCATTTCAGAAACCGGATTGTGGAGTCAGTATTTTTATAGCGCACCGCTGTCAGCCAAGTTTAAAGTTGCTGGCGATTTTCAATACCGTACCTATGAACTTACCAGTGATTTCCAACAATTCATAGCACGTGCCGCGATCGCTTACACGCCGGCCGTTGGCACGGTGGAACTACATGCGGGTTATGGCTATTTCTATGGGGAGCCATTTGGTGATGGTGACGCTGGCACGTCAGAGCATCGATTGCATCAGGACGTCTGGCTGGACTCTAACGTGGGTAAGACCGTTAACATACGCCACAGACTACGTTTTGAAGAGCGATTTATAGAGAATGAGGACTTCCGCAGTAGGGCGCGTTACACGCTTTTTGTCAATATCAACTTTTACAAAGACGACGTGCAGCGTAAGTTTTACCTACCGTTTTGGAACGAGGTCTTCATCAATGGCGAGACCCAGTTGCGCAACCGGGAAGTAGAACGCTTTGATCGCAACTGGAGCTACGGCGGTTTAGGCTACCGTCTTTCACCAACCTTGCGCTCTCAAGCTGGCTATATGAGAGAAATCACGAGCAACACTTCAAAAGGCCAACTTGTATTGTCATTGTTCCAGTCGTTTTGAGGTGGATGCAGTAAAGTAACATCTTTTGTCACCGTGAATTTATTCCAGGGTCTAGCTCTCTGTTAAGATAATGTTGGTGGGGGCGAAGTGGAGAGCTCCTTCGAAGTTTAAGTTCAAGTTCGAGTTCAAATTCATCAAGTCAACTTCCACTGATATTCCATATGCACCTTTCTCAAGATCAAGAAAAACGGAATCCACCAGATAAAGTCATTGGTAATCAAGGTATAGATAAACTCAAACGGAACCTTGCCTTGCGCATAGTTGAATATAAATCCCAGAGGGCCAAAAATCTTGCCCAGCATCCCAACAGCAACAATAGGCCAGTGGTGCATGGGAGCATAACTTGCCCACCAGTATCCCAATCCATAAACACCTATCACCATTCCCATTCCTTGCCACACCATGGGCTGATTGAGCGGCTCCATACCTACCAATTCCCAAAACATTTGAGGGAACAACACGACCCAGGCTCCCCATAGGATGTTATAAATAGCAGCAAGTTGAAGGGTAAATTTCATTGGATTTGGTTTTCAGCGTTGGTCTTTGTTTTAACCATTGCTTTCAATTCCTCTTTTCAAATTACGAAATGAAGGCTTTTCAATACCATGTAATTCCTGTCTCGAGCGGCAGTCGAGAAAAGGAATTTGCAGCGAATTTGAATTGTAAACGAATCTTATCTCAACTGTCGCCCGATACTGGTTTAAGAGAATTGGAGATCATTACAACTTCTTATTAGAACTTCTTTCCCTCTGAGGGAAATGTCAAAGGCAAAGGGTGTTGCTCATGAGTAAACTCGCACTCTACAAGTTTAAACTTGGATTTAAGCTTCGACTTAAATTAATTATCCGATGTAATAACGCAATTAAATAACAAACTAAATTTAGAAAGACTATTTACTAAATATTACGCGCCAGATTCCTAAAGCAAATGCAACAACACAATCAAGGTCCACACGCCAGTACGCCACCAGTTGGTTTGATCCAATTGTTTACAAAGTGGGATATCAAATTTTTTGGCAACCAGTTTCTCGTGGAGTGGTTTGTAGAACAGGACGGTGGACAGCCACATGCTTCCTACAAGTAGGAAATCAACGATGTTCAAACTAGCAAACCCTGAATCGTATAATAAGTAACCGGAGAGCATCAGTTGTCCCAGCATCAGTGGCAATACTATAAATGTGATGTTACGCATATAAAGGTGGTGCCATCGATCAAAACCCTCTTTTCCAAAATGACAAAAACTAGGATAAATCAATAGCTGTACCATCCAGATTAAAGCAAGCAACCCCACATCTGTACAAAGTTTCAATAGTTCCCAAATTGTAAATGTCATGTGGCGTTGGTTTTTAAGGATTCAAAATTAGAAGGCGCAAAGTCAGTTTGACGCATTCTCAATGACAAGCTTTCATGATGGGTATTGGGCAGGTTCAATAAATACCCGATGCTACTTTAGCGCCCGTTAAAAATAAATTAAACTTGCAGTCGTTTAGTTATTGCAATCTTCAACCCTTTTGATGCGTTACGGTTTACTCGTTTTATTTTTTTATGGCTTGTTGCCGAATCAGATCTATGCTCAAATAGGGGGTCGTAATACCTACCAATTTCTCAATCTGGTTACAGGAACCAAGCAGGCAGCTTTAGGCGGCCGTGTCTTAACGGCAGTGGATTATGATCCCACCACCGCCTTGTACAATCCAGCAACCATCAATGCCAAAATGGACAACCAGTTGCAGGTCAACTATGTCAATTACCTAGGTGATGTGAATTATGGGACAGCAAGTTATGCGTACACTTGGGACCGACGCACGCAAACCTTTCATGCAGGGGTCACCTATCTGGACTATGGATCTTTTGATGGTTATGATGAACAAGGCAATGCTACGGGCGAATTTGGTGGTAATGAAGTCGCCGTGTCTGTGGGATATGCTTATAACATTCCGCGGTCAGATTTTTATGTAGGAGCCAATGTTAAACTCATAAGCTCTAAGTTAGAAAACTTCACCTCGCTTGGTGGCGCTGTAGATCTAGGGCTGTTGTATTACGACGAGGATAAAGCTATTCGTGGTGCGCTAGTGGTGCGCAACCTGGGAACTCAGTTTACGGCCTATGATGAAGTTTATGAAAGCCTACCGCTGGAGATTGCCGCCGGTTTTTCAAATACCATGCGCACATTACCGGTTCGATTGCACGTGACCCTTGAAAACCTACAACAATGGAACTTTGCTTTTTCAAATGATGCTAACGCACAACGCGATCTAGATGGAAATACCATCAGTGACGAACCAGGTTTTTTCAATAATGCTTTACGACATACCGTACTGGGAGTAGAAATCTTCCCAGAAAGTGCCTTTGAACTGCGATTGGGCTATAGCTTCCGTAGGGCAGAGGAGTTGCGTATTCAAGATACCCGCGCCTTCTCTGGATTGAGTGCAGGTTTCTCTCTGAAGGTCAACAATATGCGATTTAGCTATTCCCATGCGCGATATAGTCTTGCGTCAAACACCAGTTTTTTAGGCGTAAATATTAACTTGCAATAATATGCAAGAAAAGATCACCATCGCCATTGACGGCCATTCCAGTACCGGTAAAAGTACTGTAGCAAAAGAACTTGCCCGTAAATTGGGCTACCTCTATGTAGATACAGGAGCCATGTATCGAGCTGTTTCTTTTTTCGCTTTAAGCGAAAACCTACTCAACAACGGCAAACTGGACGTAACGGCACTGGAGCACCAATTGAAAGATATTGACATCACGTTCCAGCGCAATCCAGAAAATGGCAATAATGAGGTGTGTCTCAACGGTAGAAATATTGAAAAAGAAATCCGCACGCTGGAAGTGAGCAATGTAGTGAGCATAGTCGCTGCCGTATCTGCAGTGCGATCAAAACTCGTAGAACAGCAGCAAAAAATGGGCGCTGCTAAAGGTGTGGTTATGGACGGCCGCGATATAGGAACCGTCGTTTTCCCAGAGGCAGAACTCAAAGTTTTTATGACTGCTGCCGCTGATGTGCGTGCCCAGCGCCGCTTTGAAGAGTTGACCAATAGTGGGCAAGACGTCAATTATGAGGACGTTCTCAAAAACGTGATGGAACGCGACCATATAGATACGCATCGCGAGGACAGCCCGTTGATACAGGCAGACGATGCTAGATTGCTAGATACGAGTCATATGGATCGCAAGCAACAATTTGACACCTTGCTACATTGGGTCAATCAGGAATTACGATAGGCGCTTTTCCTGGTTTCTTTTCAGGGAAGTATTCGTGAATGGTGCTGTCGCGCAGGAACTTGAACCTTAAAACGGATCGGTCGTTTTTCAGGATTTGATAATCCAGTGTATCGCCCTTACGTATCAAATGCAGGTAGCTGATTCCCTCTGCAGCCGTACTTTTCCCCTTCAATTCCTGATTGACCAGGTAATTGTAATAATCATCAATAGTATCGGTTTCTGAACGGTAGAACATGTTGATACGGTTGGAAGAGATTTCCATGCCCGCATGGGTGTCCAGGTCGTTGAGGTACGTGTCCTGTTTCAACACTTGTAATTCCTTAGTAGCTAGGGTATCCGTTTTTTTAAATTGTTCTGGATTTTTTCTGGGATCCTTAATGATCACTGGTTTTTCATTACAGCTGGCCAGCAGTAATAGAGCTATTAAAGAAAAAAGAATGTTTTTCACAAGTCTAAGGTTTGATTTGTTTTTCATAAGTGTTGATCCATTCTGCAACAGAAATCTTGCCACAAAGTTCTGCAATTAAATCATAGGGAATCGCATCGATCTTTTTAAACCGAATGCAGCTCTTGCCCATATCCAGTTTTGCTGCGGTATGTTTAGGGTATTCCTCCTTAAACCAGGCCAGGATTTTTGGATTGGCATAAATGCCCATATGGTACAGCGCCATGTAATTCTTTTGGGAGGCTATGTTGATAAAAGGGAGTGGTGTCCGTGATTTTCCAGCATGATAACCGGCTGGATAGGTTTTCAATGGGACTTGATAAGCAATCATCCCATAACTCATGGCTTCTTCAAAACCTTCGGGAAGATGCGCCATTATATGTTCCCTCAACCGTTGTGCCGCCACTTTCCGATCTGCGGCAAGTTCGTCGATATACTGGTCTGGGGTGGAGGCGGTTGATGTCATTCAAAAAGCTTTATCAAAGCGTTGAAGTTAAAAATTATTCCGCTTTCGCGAAAGCGAACTCAAAACAGCCCGCTTACAACCAAAAATATAGGAAATAATTAAAAAAGTTTGTACTTTTGCAACCCCAAAACGAGAATTAGGAAACCGTTTGGGAATCAAAACTTTATATAAATCTTCTAGGGAAGTTTCTATAAGTTTCCAGCAGACCTTAGGATACAAATATTAATCAGCAAACCATCATGGCTGAAGAAACAACAAAACAAGAACTAGAGGCTGCACAAGAAGGTGCTACTCAAGAAATGGTTCAAGAACAAGTAGAAAAGGAGACTCCTCTAGAGGCTCCTAAAAAACAACAAGATCCTCAAGAATTTTTGGATACTTTTGACTGGGAACGTTACAGTGAAGGTATCGAGAAGGTAGATGAGGAGCAACTCAAGTCTTTTGAAAAACTGGTTGCCGAGAACTTTGTAGATACCATCGATACTGATGTGATCTCTGGTACGGTAATCAAAATCACTGATCGTGATGCGATCATTGATATCAATGCAAAATCAGAAGGTGTTATTTCCCTTAACGAATTCCGCTACAATCCCAACCTTAAGGAAGGCGATAAAGTAGAGGTGCTGGTAGATGTACGTGAGGATGCAACTGGGCAATTGATTCTATCTCACCGCAAGGCTAGATTGATCAAAGCATGGGAGCGTGTTAACAACGCACATGATACAGGCGAGATCGTTAATGGTTATGTAAAATGCCGTACTAAAGGTGGTATGATCGTAGACGTATTCGGTATCGAGGCGTTCCTTCCAGGATCGCAAATCGATGTGAAGCCTATACGTGATTATGACGCTTATGTAGATAAAACAATGGAATTCAAGGTAGTGAAAATCAACCACGAATTCAAGAATGTTGTGGTATCGCATAAAGCACTTATCGAGGCAGATATTGAAGAGCAGAAAAAAGAAATCATCTCTCGTCTAGAGAAAGGACAAGTACTAGAAGGTGTGGTGAAAAACATCACTTCTTACGGTGTGTTTGTAGATCTAGGTGGTGTAGATGGACTGGTTCACATTACAGACCTTTCCTGGTCACGTATCAACCATCCTAATGAGGTTGTAGAGCTGGATCAAACACTTAACGTGGTAATCCTTGACTTTGATGAAGATAAGTCACGCATCCAGTTAGGTATGAAACAACTAGAAGCCCACCCATGGGAAGCTTTATCTGACAAGATCAAGCCTGGTGATAAAGTAAAAGGTAAAGTAGTTGTTATTGCAGACTATGGCGCATTTGTAGAAGTAGAAGAAGGAGTAGAAGGATTGGTACACGTATCTGAAATGTCATGGTCTACGCACTTGAGAAGTGCAGGTGACTTTGTAAAAGTAGGTGATATCATTGATGCAGAAGTTCTAACACTTGATAGAGAAGATCGCAAGATGTCTCTAGGCATGAAGCAGTTGACTCAAGATCCTTGGACAGACATTACTTCTAAGTATCCTGTAGGTTCCCGTCACAATGGTGTGGTAAGAAACTTTACCAACTTTGGAGTATTCGTAGAATTGGAAGAAGGAGTAGACGGATTGATCTACATTTCTGACCTTTCCTGGACTAAGAAAATCAAGCACCCATCAGAATTCTGTGCGGTAGGCGATAAGCTAGATGTAGTCGTTCTTGAACTGGATGTCAATGGCCGCAAGTTGTCCCTAGGACACAAGCAGACTGAAGACAATCCATGGGATAAGTACCAAGGAGAATTTGGTGTAGGAACTAAACATGAGGTAGAAATTACTGAAATGGTAGATAAAGGCGCTGTTGTTAAATTCAACGACGATATCACTGTATTCATTCCATCACGTCACCTTGAGAAAGAGGACGGATCCAAACTGGGTAAAGGGGAGAAGGCAGAGATTGAAATCATTGAATTCAATAAAGAATTCAAGCGTGTTGTAGGTTCCCATATGGTTATCCATAAGGAAGAAGAAGCTAAGATCGTTAAGCAGGCCGCTAAGCAGCAACAAGATGCTGAGAAGCCAACGCTAGGTGATGCGAACTCTAAGCTACAAGCATTGAAGGATAGAATGGAAGGCAAAGTACAACCGGAGCCTGCTAAAAAAGCATCCAAAAAGGCAGCTAAAGAAGAAGAATAATCTTCAACTTTTATAAATAGAAATCCCTTGTCATTGAGTTGGCAAGGGATTTTTTTATAGAGTTTATTATGATGATTCTATCTATTTCCATATTGATTTTTAGTCCTACTTTGATTTTGAATTTTCTTTTATTTTTATTGGTCTCAGACTAGGGTGTAAAACCCTGCAATTTATTGCAGAACTTTAGTGCTGCGAAAAAATCTATACATTCGCATTTATGGGTTCGAATGTAAGAAAGGGTTCTCATACGGTAAGCCGTT
>Ga0209309_10000076_pt1 | contig 132715 bp, 128 predicted proteins | sample COGITO_mtgs_1204_2_FD_184807 | JGI IMG/M metagenome (GOLD analysis project Ga0209309, IMG submission 184807) | Pelagic marine microbial communities from North Sea - COGITO_mtgs_120412 (SPAdes) (version 2) | ecosystem: Environmental > Aquatic > Marine > Epipelagic ... | reverse complement strand
GAAGAAGTGGAAGAACTTGGCGGAATGACCAAAGCTATTGAAGCAGGAATTCCTAAATTGAGAATTGAAGAAGCTGCAGCAACTAAACAAGCGAGAATAGATAGTGAAATTGATATTATTGTAGGTAATAATAAATATAGACTTGACAAAGAAGATCCGCTGGTTACTCTGGAAGTTGACAACCAGACCGTGAGAATCCAGCAAGTTGACAGATTAAAACAGATTCGAGCAGACAGAAATTCAGAAAAGGTTAACAAAGCCTTAGAAGCTTTAACTAATGCCGCTGAAAAGGAAAATGGCAATTTACTTGCTCTGGCGGTAGAAGCGGCTAGAGAAAGAGCCACTTTAGGCGAAATAAGTGACGCCCTAGAAAAAGTATATGGCAGATACAAAGCCAAAATTCAATCTTTTAGCGGAATTTATTCTAAAGAGATGAAAGACAACGAATCTTTTAAAAAAGCCAGAGAGCTTGCCGATAAGTTTGCTGAACAAGATGGTAGACGTCCTCGTATCATGGTAGCCAAAATGGGGCAAGATGGTCATGATCGTGGAGCCAAAGTGGTAGCCACCGGTTATGCAGATCTTGGTTTTGATGTGGACATAGGCCCGCTATTTCAAACCCCTGCAGAAGCAGCCAAACAAGCTATTGAAAACGATGTGCATATTTTAGGTGTATCTTCTTTAGCTGCAGGACATAAGACCTTAGTACCTCAAGTTATAGAAGAGCTTAAAAAACACGATAGAGAAGATATTATGGTAATAGTTGGAGGGGTAATTCCTTCTCAAGATTATCAATTTTTATTCGATGCGGGAGCTGTAGCTGTGTTTGGTCCAGGGACTAAAATAAGCGAAGCAGCTATCCAATTACTAGAAATTCTAATAGATGAAGAGTAGCTCTATTTAGCTAGTCTTCAAAAGAAATAATTAAACCAACCAGAGCATTGTCTAACCAACATTGCTACTAAAACTTATTAAAAATGGATTTCACAAAAAAAATGTTGAGAGATGATGCTTTAAAAGGCAAAACTATTGTAGTAACCGGCGGAGGAAGCGGATTAGGTAAAGCTATGAGCACCTATTTCCTTGAACTTGGTGCAAATGTGGTTATAACTTCTCGTGATCTTGACAAATTAAAGAACACTGCAGAAGAAATGAGAGCTCAAACCGGTGGAAATGTATTGCCTGTACAATGTGATGTTCGAAATTATGATGAAGTAGAAGCTATGGTAAAAGCCTCTGTAGATGAATTTGGATCTGTAGATGTACTTTTAAACAATGCAGCAGGAAACTTTATCTCTCCAACAGAACGTTTAAGCGCTCATGCTTTTGATACGATTATTGACATCGTTCTTAAAGGAAGTAAAAACTGTACTCTTGCCTTCGGAAAACATTGGATAGACAATAAAGAAGAGAACAAAACAGTTCTTAACATAGTAACCACTTACGCATGGACAGGATCTGCTTATGTAGTTCCAAGCGCAACTGCAAAAGCAGGAGTTTTAGCAATGACACGCTCTTTAGCGGTAGAATGGGCTAAATACGGAATTAGATCTAACGCCATTGCGCCAGGACCATTTCCAACTAAAGGTGCTTGGGACAGATTACTACCGGGAGACCTGAAAGAAAAATTTGATCTTGCTAAGAAAGTGCCGTTAAAACGTGTTGGAGAACATCAGGAATTGGCTAATCTAGCTGCCTATCTTGTTTCAGATTTCTCTGCTTATATAAACGGAGAAGTTGTAACTATAGATGGCGGTGAGTGGTTAAAAGGTGCAGGCCAATTCAACTTATTGGAAGCAATACCGGAAGAAATGTGGGATCAGCTAGAAGCGATGATCCGCGCTAAGAAAAGTAAGTAAACAACTGTAAACTAGAATAATTACGTTGTAAAAATCCAGAATATTACGAAACTGTATAAGCTGTTAACAAAATCATTTTATATAGCTGTAATAAATTGTATTTTTACCCCTCATAAATTGAAGATATTTAATGGGTAAAATCATTGCTATTGCAAATCAAAAAGGAGGCGTTGGCAAAACCACGACCTCTGTAAACTTAGCAGCCTCTCTTGGGGTTCTTGAAAAAAAGGTGTTGTTAATTGATGCCGACCCACAAGCGAATGCCACTTCCGGATTAGGTATAGATGTAGAACAGGTAGAATTTGGAACCTACCAACTTCTGGAGCATTCTATCAAAGCGGAAGAAGCTATTATAAAAACCAGTTCTCCAAATTTAGATATCATTCCTTCTCATATAGACCTTGTTGCAATCGAGATTGAACTTGTAGATCAAGATGAGCGTGAGTATATGCTTAAAAAGGCCATTACTCATCTTAAGGACAGCTACGATTATATCCTTATAGATTGTGCTCCTTCTCTAGGACTTTTAACTTTGAATGCTTTAACTGCTTCAGACTCTGTGATCATTCCTATTCAGTGTGAATATTTTGCATTAGAAGGTTTAGGGAAATTGCTGAATACCATTAAAAGCGTTCAAAAAATTCATAATAAAGAATTAGACATAGAAGGCTTATTGTTAACGATGTATGACTCTCGACTTAGACTATCAAATCAAGTGGTAGATGAAGTGCAAAAGCATTTTAATGAAATGGTATTTACTACAATCATTCAACGAAATGTGCGTTTAAGTGAAGCGCCAAGCTATGGAGAAAGCATAATTAATTATGATGCAGGAAGTAAAGGAGCAAATAATTATTTGAGCCTTGCACATGAAATCATAAAGAAAAACAGTTAAAAGATGGCGAAAGCTACCAAGAAACAAGCATTAGGAAGAGGACTTTCAGCTTTACTGAAAGATCCTGAACACGATATAAAATCTGCTGAAGACAAGAATGCCGACAAATTAGTTGGCCATATTGTTGAATTGGAGCTAACTTCTATTGAAGTAAACCCCTTCCAGCCAAGAACCAGTTTTAATGAAGATTCTCTAAGAGAATTAGCCTCTTCTATTAAAGAATTAGGGGTTATTCAGCCGATAACGGTAAGAAAATTAGACTTCAATAAATATCAACTGGTTTCAGGAGAAAGAAGATATAGAGCTTCTAAATTAATAGGTCTAGAAACAGTTCCTGCATATATTAGAATAGCCAACGATCAGGAATCTTTGGAGATGGCTTTGGTAGAAAACATTCAACGTCAAGACCTTGATCCTATTGAAATTTCACTTTCTTATCAGAGATTGATAGATGAGATTAATCTTACGCAAGAGCAGTTAAGCGAACGTGTAGGAAAGAACAGATCTACAATTGCTAACTACCTGAGATTGTTAAAGTTAGACCCTATCATTCAAACCGGAATGAGAGATGGTTTTCTATCTATGGGACATGGTAGAGCTTTGATAAATATTGAAGATCCACAACTTCAATTAGATATTTACGAAAAGATCTTAGAGAAGTCTTTATCTGTAAGAGATACTGAAAAATTGGTGCGTGAACTCAGCGGAAATGCTCCTGAAAAAGCTGCTCCAAAAACAAAAACGCTTCCGAAGGAATTCAAAAAAGGAATTAAAGAGTTTTCAGATTATCTTGGTACAAAGGTAGATGTTAAAGTTGCCGGAAAAGGCAAAGGAAAATTGATCATTCCTTTTACTTCAGAAGAAGATTTTAATAGAATTAAAAAATTAATTCAGGGTGAAGCTTAAGAAAATACTTACGCTACTCTCGCTTTTATTAGCGTTTAATTTTCTTGCGGCACAGGAAGACTCACTTTCTGTTTCTAATACCATTAAAGAACCTGTCACTCAAAAAGATAAAAAAGAAGAATACAAGGAATATAATCCTTTAGCCCCTGCCAAAGCCGCCTTTTACTCGGCTGTATTACCGGGCTTAGGTCAAGCTTACAATGGAAAATATTGGAAAATTCCCATAGCTTATGCAGGTCTCGGAATAGGAATTTATTTCTATTTAGATAATGATAAACAATATGACCGGTATCGGGATGCTTATAAACGCAGGTTAGCAGGTTTTAAGGATGATGAATTCTCTGCTCCCAATGGAACTCCTAGAGTTACTAATGACGGTTTAATAAGAGCACAAAAATTCTATCAGCGAAATAAAGAGATCTCTTTACTAGTAACTGCGGGAATTTATGCTTTGAATATTATTGATGCTAACGTAGATGCGCACTTGCAACAATTTAACGTTAGTGAAGACCTTTCTTTTAAACCGGCGGTTAATTATGATAAATTTACTGGTAAAACCGGTTACCTACTCTCATTAAATTATAATTTTTAGATATGAAAATCGCGCTTTTAGGCTATGGAAAAATGGGGAAGACCATTGAAAGTATTGCTGTAGAAAGAGGTCACGAAATAGTTTATAAGATTACCGAGAATATTGAAGAAGTTGATCTTACTAAAGCTGATGTAGCTATAGATTTTAGCGTTCCTACCGCTGCTTTTAAAAATATCACTACTTGCCTGAAGCAAAAAATACCCGTAATTAGTGGAACTACCGGCTGGCTCGACCATTATGAAGAAGCTGTAAATATTTGCGAAAAGGAAAACTCAGCTTTTTTATATGCTTCTAATTTTAGCATAGGCGTGAATCTTTTCTTTGAACTCAACCAAAAACTGGCGAAAATGATGAATTCATTTTCTGATTATAAGGTGGAAATTGAAGAAGTTCATCACACGCACAAACTAGATGCACCTAGTGGTACAGCCATCACTCTAGCCCAACAGATCATTGCTGACTCTTCAAAAGAAGGTTGGCAGTTGGATAATGCCCAGGAAAATGAAATTCCAATTACAGCTAAAAGAATTCATGAAGTACCAGGAACTCATACCGTAGCATACAATTCTGAAATAGATTCCATAGAAATAAAACATACCGCACATTCCAGAAAAGGTTTCGCTTTAGGAGCTGTAATTGCTGCAGAATGGCTACAAGATAAAAAGGGAGTACACGCTATGAAAGATGTACTTTCAAGTTTAAGCTAGTAATTTTGTAACAGTTTAAATTAAAATTGCACTAATACCAGTAAAGTATTTAGATTATGACGTTTACACAGTGGTTTATATTTTTCCTGATTATACAGGTCGTTCACTTTTTAGGAACATGGAAATTATACATTAAAGCAGGAAGACAAGCTTGGGAAGCTGCAGTTCCAGTTTACAATGCAGTAATTTTAATGAAAATCATTAACAGACCTTGGTGGTGGACCATCCTTTTATTTGTACCGATTGTAAATCTGATCATGTTCCCTGTTGTTTGGGTAGAAACTATTAGAAGTTTTGGAAAGATTTCCACTTTAGATACCATTTTAGTAGTTGCAACTTTAGGACTTTATATTTACTATGTCAACTATGTTGAAGATGTAACTTATATAACAGATAGAAGTTTAAAACCAAGAACAGCTACTGGAGAATGGATAAGTTCTATATTATTCGCAGTTATAGCCGCTACCATTGTACATACTTATTTTATACAACCCTTTACCATCCCTACTTCGTCATTAGAAAAAACTTTACTAGTAGGAGATTTTCTATTTGTAAGTAAATTTCATTACGGAGCGAGAACTCCGCTAACTGCTGTTGCGTTCCCGATGGTACATGATACCATTCCTATAATTAATAAAAAATCTTATTTATCTAAACCTCAAATTCCATATTTCAGACTACCCGGATTTGAAGATATTAAGCGTTCAGATATAGTAGTCTTTAACTGGCCTGTAGACACTATGAGAACCATGCGTACTACAGATAAGTATTATTACAAGCCTATAGACAAGAAAACCAACTATGTGAAGCGTGCCGTTGGTATTGCTGGCGATTCATTACAGATTAAAGATGGAAAAGTATATATCGATTCTAAACCATTAGATCTGCCTGGTAGGGCAAAGTTACAGACTTCGTATATCGGTCAAACTAAAGGCCAACCATTGGACCCAATGGTAATGTATAAATTATACGGTGTTACAGATCCTTACGGATATAACAGAGAAAACAACACTTTCCAAATCAACTTAACCGATGCTGAATTTCAAAAATTCAAAAATGATCCAAATGTAGCATCTGTTCAGAAAGTTATAGATCCTGCAGGAAATAAAGATAGAGCTGTATTTCCTCAAAGCGAAAGCAATGACTGGAATCAGGATAATTTTGGACCAATTTATATTCCGAAAGCAGGAACGACTATTCCTCTAACTGTTGAAACTTTACCATTATATAAGAGAATTATTGAGGTCTATGAAGGTTCTGAAATGGGAATCACCAATAAACTTTCTACCAACGGAACTCAAGTACTTCTTAACGGAGCACCTACCGATTCCTATACTTTCTTACAGGATTATTATTGGATGATGGGAGATAATCGTCACAACAGTCTTGATAGCCGTTATTTTGGATATGTACCATTTAACCACGTAGTTGGAAAACCGGTATTTATCTGGATGAGTTGGGATACCAATGCTAGCGGTTTCTTCAATAAAATACGTTGGAATAGACTGTTTACAACCGTAAAAGGTGATGCCGAGCCGGTTTCTTATTTGCCATACGTAGCAATATTAGCAGCAATAGGTTTTGGTTTCAGTTATTTCAAGAAAAGAAGAGAGTCTTAACAAGTAATTCAAAATGCAGGATATCTTAGTACATCTCCCCTATTTTGGATCTATTGCTCAGTTTAGGGAAATGATTAAACCCGGCATCCTCTTTATTGAAAATGAAGATAATTACCAGAAGCAAACCTATAGAAACCGTATAAATATTTATGGAGCCAATGGTAAATTAAGTCTGAATATTCCCATAAAGCATGCACACGTCCCTGGAGTGAAACAGCATCAAAAGTACAAAGATGTTAAGATCGAAAAAGAGTATAAATGGCAGAAGCAACATTGGAAATCATTAAAATCTGCCTACCAAACTTCTCCTTTCTTCGAATTTTATGAAGATGACCTAGCGCCGTTATATCACCAAGATTTCGAATATTTAATGGATTTTAATTATAAGTGCTTAGAAGCCTTAGAAGAATGTCTTCAACTTGATATTACACATCAAAAAACAGCTGAATTTATTAGTGCTCCGGAAGATAAATTGGACAAGAGAGGCCTTATCAACGCAAAAAAAAATATACAACTACCAGATTACACTCAAGTATTTCAGGAAAAGCATGGATTTATCTCCAACCTCTGTATTCTTGATCTTCTATTTAATGAGGGGCCAAATACTGTAAATTACTTAGAATCTCTTCCTTAAAATAGGTTTATAATTTGATCTTGGTTAAGATTGGAAAGTGATCTGAATATGCTACGGGAAATACTTCGAATGAATTGATCTTAATAGATTTATCAATCAGTGCGAAATCAATTCGAAGGGGAAAGTAACTGAGATTAAAAGACTTTCCAAACCCACTACCTACTTCCAAAAACGCATCGTTAAATTTATCACCTTTTACCTTTTGATAGATATAGGAGAACGCGGTATTATTAAAATCCCCCATCACAATAGTTTTGTAAGGAGAGTTATCAATTGACTTTATTAGCATCTCTGCTTGATTCTGCTGCAATGAAAACCCATAACCTATCCTACCAAACAATTTCTTCGAATCCTCCTTCTGAAGATCTGAAATACCCGGTTGTATATTTAAAGATTGAAAATGTACGTTAAAGATTCGCAGTGTATCTTGATTTTTGACAATATCCACATAAATGGCATTGTTATTCCCATCTTCTGGAAAATCTACAGAACCTTTATTGATCATTGGATATTTAGAAAAGATACCCGAACCAAATTCTGATGCTTTTTCCTTCAATACAATATATTGAAAGGGGTATAATTGCTCTACGCCAGATTTATTAACCGCGTGTTCTTGAGTAGTAAGTACATCAGGATGCTTTTCTTTAATAAGAGCGGTAATTTTCTGGGGAATATCCTTTTGATTTGTCCAGTCATAAGAATTATACATTCTAACATTATAACTCATTAAGACTAAATCTGTAGTAGCATTTTCATTATTCTCGCCAGATAGTTGAACCCATGCAAAAACGTATTTATACCCAAGTATCAATACAATTAGTGATAATAGAAACTGCTTTTTAAACCTGATTGCCCAAAAAACTAAGAAGATAAAATTTGCCAGAATCAATAGTGGTACTGCCAGACTTAGCACCGATAATAAAGGAAATGATTTTGGTGGAACATAAGGCAACAAAAAAGACAACAATAAAGCAAACGCTGCTAGAGAGTTTAAAATAAAGATGAACTTATCTAAAATTCCGAGATTCCTCATCTAATTCTCTTTACCAGCATGAAATAAAAAGTCTTTCTCTTGCTTCGTAAGACTATCATATCCGCTTTTACTGATCTTATCTAAGATAGAATCGATTTTTTGTTGTTTTTCATCTTTACTGATTTTTCTGCTAGCACTAGTTTTTGCAGTAGAACTTTGTGGTTTTTTATAAACAGTCCTCATTTTAGGCTTTCTATCCTTTTTGGCTTCAAAAAGTGATAAGAACCAATCTATTGCTCTACCAAATCCGGCACCAATATCATTGCCTTTCGCCAATTGCTTAGTGTATACAAATCCTAATAATGCTCCACCAAGATGCGCAAAATGACCTCCGGCATTACCAAAAGGAATTTGGATTACATCTAAAACCACTAAAAATGCAGCTATATACCAAAATTTTATAGATCCAATAAACATCAACCTAATTCTCATATCTGGAATATGCGTTGCAATACCTACTAGAACCGCCATTACACCGGCAGAAGCTCCTAATAAATAAGATTTTCCCGTAGCTTCAAATGCTGGAAATAAATTATAGCTCAACATATAAACCAAAGCTCCAAAAATGACACCCAGAAAATAGAAGGTGAGCAGTTTTTTAGCAGCAAAGTAATTCAAGAAATAAGTTCCCGCATAGTACAAAATCAGCATGTTAGATAAAATATGCCAGATGCCAGAATGCAGAAAAGAATAGGTAATAATAGACCAGGGTTTAAATAGAAATTCTCCCGGATCTTTTGGAAATACCAACCAACTCATTAAAAAATCTGAAGGCATCTTAAATAAAAACTCAATAGTCTTGATCAGAAAAAGTAAAATAAAGACAAGCACATTAATTGCAATGAGCTTCTCTACCACATTGGCAGTTTGTAACTTATATTTTAATTTATCTGCTGTATTCATCTAGTCCCACCTATTTTGATTGAATTGATTCTTTTTCCAATAATACATCATTATAAATCCGAATAAAGCGCCTCCAACATGTGCGAAATGCGCGATTCCACCTCCAAACAAGGAATAACCAGTTACTCCAGAAAACAGATCTATAGCTATTAAAACAGGGATAAACACCTTCGCTTTAATTGGTATAGGTACGAAAATAAGAAACAACTCTACGTTAGGAAACAACATTCCGAAAGCTACTAACACTCCGTAAATTGCACCAGATGCACCTACTGCAGGCGTATTATATGCAGTGTACATACTTTCTATGGTATCTCGAGATACAGAATTAAGTATAGAGTTAGGGAATTGACCGGTGTGCAAAATATTTTGAATATCTACCGAATTTAAACCGGCATTTACCAGAGCAGTATAAGCACTTTCAAAATGATAATAATTAACAAGGCTATGAATTAATGCAGCTCCAATTCCGCACGAAAAATAGAAGAAAAGAAACTTTTTCTGCCCCAACATTTGTTCTATAGGACTTCCGAAGGCCCACAAAGCATACATGTTGAATAAAATATGCATAAACCCACCATGCATGAACATGTGTGTTACTATTTGCCAAACTCCAAAATATTCGTTCTTAAAAAACCATAATGAAAATAATTCATAAGCATAATCACCAATAACCATGGTGCCTATAAAAAATAATACATTAACAATTATAAGTGCTTTAACCGTATCGGTAATTCTTCCCATTTACATGAATTTTTTTTCCAGTTCTTCAACCGGCAAGGTAATAAAAACAGGTTTGTTAAATGGGGTTAAACTTGGCTCTTTACAAGCAAATAATCCATTAACTATATGTAGCTGTTCGGTATCGTTTAATAAATTTCCAGATTTCACTGCCATACTCTTTGCAAGCGATTTAGCAAGCAGATCTGTTTGTGAGAAATTGTTCTCTGGTACCTCGTTTTCAAAATCTGAAATCAGTTGCTCCAAGAGCATTTCAACTTCACTTTCAGAAACCGTAGTTGGAATTCCAGTAATTTCAACAGTATCCGATTTTATTTCAGAAAAAATAAAACCAGTTTGCTCCAAAGAATCCATGATTCCTCTTAATAACTCTATCTCGTTATGACTGAATCTTAATACTAGCGGGAATAACAATTGCTGACTCAAGGCTGCAGAAACAGTGATGCTTTTTAATAATTCTTCATACAATATTCTGGTATGAGCTCTGTGCTGATCTATCACCAACATCCCATTTTTAAGGGTACTGATGATGAATTTCTTATTAAGTTGAAATGTAGAATTCTGGGTCTTTTCAGTTTTTTGAGCACCAAAAAGATTTCCCGTTACTTCTTCACTCTCAAATTCTATCGCTTTTACATCAACGTCGGTATCTATGCCAGTAGCTTCAGATTGTAATCCTGTATACAAACTTTCCCAACCAGCTGTAGATTCCTTTTTAAAATTGCTTCTGAATGAGTTACCGGAATTTCCACCGAAAGAAGATTCGCTCTTAAAAGGATTGAAATTTCTATCTACTTCTACTTGTGGCGTAGAAGCGGGTCTATTTTCATAATTATAAGGCGTATCCATGGTTGGATCTCTTTCAAAATCCAGAACTGGAGCTACATTAAATTGACCAAGACTATGTTTAATGGCGCTTCTAAGAATTGCGTAAAGCGCATGCTCATCATCAAATTTTATCTCGGTTTTTGTGGGATGTATATTAATATCGATACTTTTCGGATCTACTTTTAGATATAAAAAGTAACTTGGATAGGCTTTATCTTTCAAAAGTCCTTCAAAAGCTGCAGTTACAGCATGATTTAAATAAGGACTTTTTATAAATCTGTCGTTCACAAAAAAGAACTGCTCGCCACGAGTACGCTTTGCATATTCCGGCTTTCCAACAAATCCTGAGATCGTTAATATTTCGGTCTCTTCGTTTACAGGAACCAACTTTTCATTGGTCTTTCCTCCTAAAATATTGGTGATTCTTTGACGATAATTCGTGTCTGGTAATTGGAATAATTCTCCGGAATTATGAACCAAAGAAAAAGCAATATGAGGATGCGCAAGTGACACCCTTTGAAATTCATCTATGATATGTCGAGTTTCCACGGCATCAGATTTTAGAAAATTTCTTCTCGCCGGAATATTATAAAATAGATTTTTAACACTTATAGAAGTTCCTTTAGCTGTTACACAAGGTTCTTGAGATAAGATCTCACTACCTTCAATCTTGATACAGGTTCCAATTTCATCTTGCTCACGCTTGGTCTTTAACTCGACATGCGCAATCGCAGCTATAGAAGCCAAAGCTTCTCCCCTAAACCCTTTGGTGTTTAAACTGAAGAGATCTTGGGCCGAAGTGATCTTGGAAGTAGCATGACGCTCGAAACTCAATCTAGCATCTGTAATACTCATTCCCATCCCGTCATCTACAATTTGGATGAGAATTTTTCCTGCTTCCTTTATAAAAACCTGAATATTTTTTGCGCCGGCATCTATAGAATTTTCAAGTAATTCTTTAATAACAGATGCGGGTCTTTGAACCACTTCTCCCGCAGCAATTTGATTGGCTACATGATCTGGTAGCAGATGGATAACATCTTTCATGAAAAGCTAGTTCCTAAAAATGGATAAATCGAAGTCTATGATCCATAAGAAAATTAAGATCAGAATGATTATAATATAAACAACTCTTTTATTGATCTCACGATTACCGCGAGTTCTACTGTTAGTTCGAGCTTCTGCCCAATGAGAACCAAAATCTATGGAGTTGGTAATGTTTTTATATTTATTGAATTTTGAATCGAATTCATACAAATTACCCTCATCCTTCCCTTTATAATAACGTGGAGTGTAATTATAACGGGTGTTCTTTCTTAATTTGTTTAAACTGACCTTCAAAATAATTTGCTTTATGGATGTTCAAATTTACTTAAAAAGCCTCAGAAAATAAAGCCTGTTTAAGTAAAATAAAAAGAGCAAGAATAATGCCGATTTTGGAAAGATCTAATTAGAATCGAGCGTCTTTGCGTAATTGTGCCATTTTTATAGCAGTAATACCAGCTTCAGATCCTTTATTCCCGTGTTTCCCACCAGAACGATCTATAGCCTGTTGCATATTTTGATCTGTAAGCACGCAGAATATTACAGGAATATCATTTAGCACGTTCAAGTCTTTAATTCCCTGACTTACTCCCTGACAAACAAAGTCAAAATGTTTTGTTTCTCCTTCTATAACGCTACCAATGGCAATAACTGCATCCAGCATATCATAACTTTCCTGCATTTTCTTGCAACCATAAATAAGTTCAAAACTTCCAGGAACGTTCCATCTTACGATGTTCTCATTAACAACTCCGTTCTCTTTAAGAGCCTGAAAAGCTCCATCAAATAGTCCTTCGGTTATTTCTTCGTTCCATTCAGAAACAACAATTCCGAAGCGAAATTCTTTCGCATTCGGAACTGTATCTTTATTATAATCTGAAAGGTTTTTACCTTGTGTAGCCATATTTTAGCTTATTTCATTGCTTGTGCGCGACCTAGATAGATAGCAACTTGTCCAGCTTCTGGAGAGTCTGCATATTCATCTTTAATTTTATTCAAGTAATCTGCTGCTTTTTCTCCTTTTCCTAATTGAATTGAAGTAATAGCGGCTTTTAATAAAAATCTTGGTGCAGTAAAATCGTTAGATCTCATGGAAGCTGCTTTATCATAATAATTTAAAGCTTCTTCAGGTTGTTCTAATTGCATAAAAGCATCTCCAATTCCTCCTGTTGCCAAAGCTGCAAGAATTTCGTCGTCGCTTTCAAAATCTTCTAATTGATCTATCGCTTCTTGGTAACGGTTGGTATTCAAGTATGAAAAACCAGCGTAATACTTAGCAAGATTTCCTGCAGAAGTACTTCCGTAGTTATCAATTACATCTAAGAATCCGTATTTACCTTCACCACCATTTAAGGCCATGTTGTATAAAGAGTCACTTTGCGTTCCTGTACTTGCTAAAGCAGAGTCAAAATATTGTTGTGCTTGAAACATTTCGTTAGAAGCTTCATTTTCTTTAGGAGTTTGAATAAAACGCTCATATCCTAAATAACCCAATACTATAACGATAGCTAAACCTACAATAATGTAGATAATCTTTTGATTACCGGCTACCCATTCTTCTGTTTTACTAGCCCCTTCATCAAGACTGTTAAATACCTCAGCAGTTGTTGAGTGATCTTCTGCTATTTGAGTTTTTTCTTCTTTAGTTGTTGGTTTATGCCCTTTTTTCTTGTAAGTCGCCATAAATTAGGTTTAATGAGTCGCAAAAATAAAATTTTTATTCATATTTTAAAGGGAAAATATTTCTTATTTTTTAATATTTTCGTCCCTATTCCATTACCTTTACTTAAAAGAATACAAATCTCAAATAGCTGAATTACAGCGTTTTATGTTTTTAAAATCCCTCTCCTTAGTCAATTATAAGAATTTTGATTCTACTTCTTTCGATTTCGATTCTAAAATAAATTGTTTAGTAGGTCATAATGGTGTCGGTAAAACTAACGTTTTGGATAGTATATACCACCTTTCTTTTGGAAAGAGTTATTTTAACCCTATAACCAGTCAGAATATCAATCACGACAGCGATTTTTTCGTGATTGAAGGTACTTTAGAGAAGAATGACAGAGAAGAACATGTTTTGGTAAGTGCTAAACGCGGACAGAAGAAAGTTATAAAGAGAAACAATAAACCTTACGAGAAATTTAGTGAGCATATTGGGTTTATTCCGGCAGTAATGATCTCGCCAGGAGATAGAGACTTAATATTAGAAGGTAGTGAAACTCGCCGAAAATTTATAGATGGCGTGATCTCACAAAGCGATCAGTTATATCTAAATTCACTTATACAATATAGTAAGGTAGTAGCTCAAAGAAATGCATTATTAAAATTCTTTGCAGCTAATTCTAAATTTGACAGAGATACACTAGAGATCTATAACGCCCAGATGTGTGAATTAGGAAATGTGATCTTTGAAAAGAGAAAAGAATTCTTAAAGGAGTTTATACCAATTTTCAATCATCGTTATTCTGAAATCACGAATGATAAAGAAAAAGTTTCGATAGAATACTCCAGTAAGTTATTTGAAACACCTTTAGCCAAGTTATTAGAAGAAAATCTTCAAAAAGACATGGCATTACAATATACTAGTGTTGGTTTGCATAAAGATGATCTTAGTTTTGAAATTGCCGGATATCCTATTAAAAAATTTGGATCTCAGGGTCAGCAAAAATCATTTTTAATCGCCTTAAAATTGGCGCAATTTGATTTCATTAAAAATATCAGCAAAGCAAATCCTATTTTACTATTAGATGATATTTTTGATAAACTAGATGAGCAGAGAGTTGCTCAGATAGTAGCCTTAGTGGCAGAAAATGAATTGGGACAGATCTTTATTAGCGATACTCATGCAGACCGAACAGAGAAAGTTGTAAAAGAAAGCAATCAATCTTATAAAATATTTAAATTATGAAGAAGGTTTCAGTTTTGATTCTTGCAATGCTAGCCATTGCATGTAACTCAAAAGATCCAAAAGAACAATTACAAAACCTTAATGGCTATTGGGAAATAGACCAAGTAGAATTTTCTAAAGATTCTATTCGAGATTTTAAAATGAGTGAGAACATAGATTATTTTGAAATTAAAGATGGAAAAGGGATTAGGAAAAAAGTAACACCTCAATTTGATGGCACCTATAAAGTAACACCAAAAACAAATGAGGAAGTTGAAGCGATAATAGACAATGGAGAATTAGTACTCTATTACTCTACTCCTTTTGATTCATGGAAAGAACAAGTTCTTAAAGCAGATGAAGATAAATTAAGCTTAAAGAATAGCAGAGGAATTATTTATCATTACAATAGATATACACCATTATTACAAGAAGACAATGAAAAAGAGAAATAATGAGAATATGAAGTTAAGCGATGCCTTGCAAAGTTTTGTTTCATCAAACAAATTACAAAAAGGTCTAGACAAGGTAAATGCCAAAGATGTGTGGAATGCACAAATGGGACCTGCAATAGAAAAGTATACTACTTCCATAAAGTTAGATGGTAATACACTATATGTCCAATTGAGCTCGTCTGTCTTAAGAGAAGAATTGAGTTATGGTAAAGACAGAATCATTAGATTACTAAATGAAGAATTAGGAAAAGAATTAATCAATAAATTGATATTAAGATAAAATATCAACTATTACATAAAATAAAAAAGGCCGTCCAAATTGGACGGCCTTTTTTATATAAGTTAAGTTCTTACTAGAACATCTCTCTTCCTGAGAAATGAAAAGCAGACTCTATAGCTGCATTTTCATCGCTGTCACTTCCGTGAACTGCATTCTCTGCGATAGATGCTGCGTATTTTTTTCTAATTGTTCCTTCAGCTGCTTCTTCTGGATTAGTTGCTCCAATTAAAGTTCTAAAGTCTTCAACAGCATTTTCTTTTTCTAAGACAGCCGCCACAATTGGTCCTTGTGTCATGTACTCTACCAATTCTCCAAAGAAAGGACGCTCATTATGTACTGCATAAAAAGTCTCTGCATCTGTACGAGTCATTTGAGTCATCTTCATAGCTACAATTCTAAAGCCTGAAGCATTGATTTGGTCTAGGATTCCACCGATGTATCCTTTTTCAACTGCATCGGGTTTTAGCATTGTAAATGTTCTATTATTTGCCATTTTGTGGTTTTAAAATTTTTTGCAAAAATAAGCAATTCAAACCTTTATGCAAGCTTTTTTAAAATTTATACGAAATAGCTAAAATCTAAGTTTTCCCAAATATCTATGCTTCGTCATTTTTAAGTTGAATTATTTTTAGACCGAACATAATTTAAGCTAGAACTATAGCACACAAAACCACAAATTTTGTTTCATTTGCTGTAAATTTTAGCATTTCGAAATAATCCAGCTATATTCTGAAGGATTATAAAATTGTATATTTACTCCTTATTATGATAGAACAAAGTATTTTAGAAATTACATCAGACCTCTCTACCGCGAATAATATTGTAATTGTACCGCACAAAGGTCCAGATGGAGATGCCATTGGCTCTAGCCTAGGCTTATATCACTTTTTAAAGGGGAAAGGACATTTTGTAAATGTAATAGCACCTAATGATTATCCAGACTTTTTAAAATGGCTTCCAGGACAGGAAAATATTTTGAATTTTGAGAAATGTCAAGAAGATTGTAAAAAGTTGATTGCAGAAGCAGACATCATATTTACCTTAGATTTTAACGTGCTTTCCCGTGCCGGAGATATGTATCCAATTTTAGAGGAGGCGGAAGCTACCTTTATTATGATAGATCATCATCCAGAACCTGCAGATTATGCAGATCATATCTATAGCGATACCACCATGAGCTCAACCTGCCAGATGGTATATCAGTTCTTAGATAAATTAAGAGCAGTAAAGAGTATCACTCCAGAAATAGCTACCTGTTTATATACTGGAATCATGACAGATACCGGATCCTTCAGATTTAGATCTACTACCAGCACAACCCATAGAGTAATTGCAGATCTTATTGATAAAGGAGCAGATAACACCTTGATCCATCAGATGATCTATGATACTTATTCTGCAAACCGTATGCAACTTTTAGGAGTGGCGCTTCAGAATTTAAGAGTTAATAAAGAGCTTAGAACTGCATATATCACTCTTTCACAAGAAGAGTTGGATAATAATAATTTCAAAAAAGGAGATACAGAAGGTTTTGTAAATTATGGTCTTGCATTGGAAGGTATTATTTTTGCAGCTATATTTATCGAGCATAAAACCGATGGGATTATAAAGATGAGTTTAAGGTCTAAAGGCAGTTTTTCTGTAAACGATTTTGCCAGAGCTCATTTTGAAGGTGGAGGTCATGTAAATGCCGCCGGTGGAAAAAGTGAATTATCATTGGAAAATACAGTGGTGAAATTTAATAGTGTATTACACGAATATTCAGATCAACTAAAAGGATGAGAATAAGACTTATAATTCTAGTAATAATGGCCATAAGCATCGGTGCGTGTAAATCGCCTGAAGCAAGAAAGCCTGTTACTCAAAATTCTGGCTCTTTTATAGATCAATCTATAGCTAGAAATAAAAAATTGGTTGCAAAAGAAGAAGCTGTCATCAAAAAAATGATTCAGCAAGATTCTACAAAAGATTACACCGCATCTGCTAATGGATTTTGGTATTATTATAACAAGCAATCCAACGATTCCTTAAATATCAAAACTCCAGAATTTGGCGATGTTGTTAAGTTTGATTATTCCATAAATGATCTTAACGGAAATGTAATTTATGATGAAGGAGAACTGCCAACAAGAAGATATGCTATAGATAAAGAAGAACTTTTTGGCGGACTTAGAGAAGGTTTGAAACTGATGAAAGAAGGAGAAGTAGTAACTTTTATCTTCCCATCTCATAAAGCCTTTGGATATTATGGCGATAAAAATAAAATAGGTACTAATATTCCTATTATTACAAAAGTGAGTTTACACTCCATAACTACTGAAAACAATTTAAATACCAATTCAAATTCTAATAACTAATATGAAAAAATTAAGCATTCTTTTTATTTGTGCCATTCTTGTTAGCCTTACTAGCTGTAAAGAAGACTATCCTGATTTAAAAGACGGAATGTACGCTGAGTTTAATACCAACAAAGGTTCTTTTTTAGCTGAACTTTATTACAAAGAAACTCCTATAACCGTTGCCAATTTTGTTTCTCTTGCGGAAGGAAAAAGCCATAAAATGGTAGACAGTTCTTACCAAGGCAAGAAATTTTATGACGGGTTGATCTTTCACCGTGTTATTAGAGATTTCATGATCCAAGGAGGAGATCCACAAGGAACCGGAAGTGGAGATCCTGGATATAGATTCCCAGATGAAATTGTAGACACTTTAAAATTAGACGATAAAGGTGTATTAGCAATGGCAAATGCAGGGCCTGGAACAAATGGAAGTCAGTTTTTTGTTACTCTTGCTGCTACTCCATGGTTAAATGGTAAGCATACTGTATTCGGAAAAGTAGTAGAAAATCAAGCTGTAGTTGATAGCATTGGAACTGTAAAAACAGGACCTGGAGATAAACCACTTGAAGATGTAGTTATAGAGACTGTAAAGATCATCAGAAAAGGAAAAGACGCTAAAGATTTTGACGCCTCTAAAGTTTTTGAAGAAAGGCTTTCTAAAGTAAAAGAAGAGGAAGAAGAATTAGCTAAAAAGAAAGCAGCCTCTCAAAGAGCCAATTCCGATAAATTTTCTGCACTTAAAGAGACAGCCGATACCAAAGAATTAGAAAGTGGACTTAAGATTCATTTCCTTAAAAAAGGTGAAGGACCTCAACCTAAGGCTGGAGATAAAGTAAAAGTAGACTACGCTGGTTATTTTGCAGATGGAACTTTATTTGATACAAGTATGGAAGATGTTGCTAAAGAAGGTGGTGTTTTTAATCAGCAAAGAAAAGATCAGGTTGGATACAATCCAATGGTTGTTCCTTACGGACCAGACGCTCCTGTAATTGCAGGTTTTAAAGAAGGTTTACAACAAATGAAGGTTGGAGATAAAGCAATTCTTTATATTCCTTCTCATTTAGGATATGGCGCAAGAGGTGCCGGTGGAGTTATTCCTCCAAACACCGATTTAATCTTTGAAATGAATATGGTTGGAATTGAGGAATAAGCTCAATTAAATTCATAAAAAAAGCCGCTTCATAATTTGAAGCGGCTTTTTTATTTAAAAGAACTCCTTATTTTACAGGAATATTCTTCAAAATTTCTAATACAAACTTCCAGTATTTTTTAGCAGAAGAAATACTTGCTCTTTCATCTGGCGAATGCGCACCTCTAATAGTTGGTCCAAAAGATATCATATCCATATCAGGATAATGATTACCAATAATTCCACATTCTAATCCTGCATGGCAAGCTGCTACATCAGCCTTTTCTCCATTCATTTTTTCATATAAATTATCAAGCACCGTTAAGATTGCGGAATCTCTGTTTGGAGCCCATCCATGATAATCTCCAGAAAGTTCGACTTCAAATCCTGCCAATTCAAAACTAGATTTTAAACTGTTAGCTAGATCGTCTTTAGAAGTCTCAACAGAAGATCTTGTAAGACATTTGATTTCAACCTCTCCGTCTTTAATTTCAACTTTTGCAATGTTGTTTGAAGTTTCTACCAAACCTTCAATTTCCGGACTCATTCTATAAACTCCATTATGAGCTGCATAAACCGCTTTTAAAACCTGATTTTGAGCTTCGGTTTCCATCACCTTTGCCGGTATATCGGTTTCTGTGATCGTAACTTTCATATTAGGTTCTAAATTTGAAAACTCCGTTTTAATAGCTTCAATTTCATCTTCAAGTTCACTTTTAAATGCTTTAACTTGAAAGTCATCTATAACCACAACTGCCACACTTTCTCTCGGAATTGCATTTCTAAGTCCTCCTCCGTTAATACTCGCTATTTTAAGATCTAGATCTTCAGAAGCATTAAAAAGCAAACGGTTCATGAATTTATTGGCATTTCCCAATCCTTTAATGATATCCATCCCGGAATGTCCACCTTTTAGACCATTTACTACAATTTTAAATGCCGCGGCATCTTCAGGTACTTCTTCTAGAGAATAAGATCTTTTTGCAGTAACGTCTACACCACCGGCACAACCAATTCCAATTTCATCATCCTCTTCTGTGTCAAGATTCAAAAGAATATCACCTTTCAGCAAACCTTCTTCTAATCCTTTAGCTCCAGTCATTCCAGTTTCTTCATCTATAGTGAACAAAGCTTCTAAGGCTGGATGTTCTATAGTATCGCTCTCCAAAATAGCCATTATTGTGGCAACCCCTAGCCCATTATCTGCGCCAAGCGTGGTTCCTTTAGCTCTCACCCAATCTCCATCTACATACATCTCGATACCCTGAGTATCAAAATCAAAATTGGTATTGTTATTTTTTTGATGAACCATATCTAGATGCGATTGTAAAACCACAGCCTTTCTATCTTCCATACCTTTGGTAGCAGGCTTTTTAATAATAACATTACCAACTTTATCTACCTGAGTTTCGAGCTTTAGGCTATTCCCAAAATTCTTCATAAACTCTATTACGCGTTCTTCCTTTTTAGAAGGGCGAGGAACTTCATTTAAATCGGCGAATTTATTCCAAAGATTTTTCGGTTCCAGTGATCTTATTTCTTCATTCATACTATTATATTTTGGTATCTTCACAAAGATATTGGTAATTACGAAAGCACAAAAATTGTAGCTCTTAATTAGTTTGTAATTTTAACAAGTGAAAAATAAATCCGGACTTATTTTAGCCATCCTCCTACCAATTCAATATGTGGTGATAAAGATTATCTCCAAATATCCAGAATTTATCGAGGAATGGTATAGTACAGGGATCTATCCATATATTTCCAAAGTGATGAGATTTTCGCTTGGTATCTTACCTTTTTCGGTAGGAGATCTTATCTACTCTTTATTTATTCTTGCCATTATAAGATGGCTTGCAATCAGAATAAATACAAGATTTAGACAACCAAAAAAATGGATTATTGAAATTTTCGCCACCTTCTCCATCATTTATGCTTGCTTTCATATTTTCTGGGGCTTCAATTATTACAGATTACCGCTTCATAAAACATTAAAGATCAAAAATACCTATACCACAGAAGAGTTGGTGTTGCTTACAGAGACATTGATCAAAAAATCTAATCAAGTTCATAGCAAACTAGTAGACAATGATTCTTCTAAAGTACATTATCACTTCACAAAAACTAAATTATTAAAAACTACTGTTCAGGGTTTTGATTTTTTAAGCGAAGAATATCCAAAACTCACTTATAAAGGAAAGGCATTGAAAAGATCACTTTTCAGCATTCCACTAACTTATATGGGTTTCAATGGATATTTAAACCCTCTAACTAATGAAGCGCAAGTAAATACTCAAATCATTAAGTATAAAATACCAACTACAGCTAGTCATGAAATCGGGCATCAGCTTGGGTTTGCTAAAGAAAATGAAGCCAATTTTATCGCTTGTTTAGCCACTATTAATCATCCAGATCCTTATTTTAGATATTCTGGTTTAACTTTCGCATTAAGATACTGCCTTAATGAATTATATATTAGAGATGCGGTTAAAGCTGCCGAATTATTAAAAACTATACACCCCGGCATTTTAGAAAACTATAAAGAGGTTAGAGATTTCTGGGCAATGCATCAAAATCCATTTGAACCTTTATTCCAAACTACCTACAACGGATTTTTAAAAGCAAATAATCAGGCAGATGGAATGAAGAGCTACAGCTATGTAGTCGCTTTATTAGTTAATTATTTTGATGATGTTGAAAAAGCGTTTTAACAATTGGCTTTATTTCTTATAATTTTCTTAAATTCTGCTCTTTAAAAAAACAAAGTAGCTATTATCTAAATTTTTCCCTCTATGAAATTAAAATTACTAATGTTTTCCTTTCTCATAATTGGCGGCTGTTTACAGGCACAGGAATATTTCCCCAAAAATGACGGAGTAAAATCAGAAAACAACAATTACACGATCTTTGAAAATGCCAAAATCCATGTAGATGCTAATACCATTATAGAAAATGGAATGTTTGCAGTTAAAAATGGTAAGATCACTGCCGTTGGCAAATCTATAAAGGTGCCGGCAAACTCTGTAAAAATCGACCTTAAAGGCAAGGAGGTTTATCCTTCTTTTATAGATATTTATAGCGATTACGGAATTCCTAAACCTAAAAAAGCAGAAGGTGGAGGACAACCTCAATATGATGCTAGCAGAAAAGGTTATTATTGGAATGATCATATAAGACCAGAAACAAATGCAGTGGAATTTTTTAGTTACAATAAAGAAGAAGCCGAAAAATTACAGAAAAACGGTTTCGGAGTAGTGAATACTCATATGGCAGATGGAATTATTAGAGGAACCGGAATGTTGGTTGCTTTAAATCCTGAAGGAACTGAAGGTGACAGGATCTTAAATGATAGATCTGCAGAATACTTGTCTTTTGATAAAAGTGTTCAATCTCGACAGTCCTATCCTACCTCAATTATGGGTGCTATGGCATTATTACGCCAAACTTATTTAGATGCTTCGTGGTATGCAGCAGGAAAGTCTAAAACTAAAGATCTTGCGCTAGAAGCTTTGAATAGAAATAAATCACTTACTCAAATCTTTAAGACCGATAATTTATTAGATGAATTAAGAGCAGATAAGGTTGGAGACGAATTTGGAATTCAATATGTTATCTTTGGAAATGGTAATGAATTTGAAAGAATTGATAAAATAAAAGGTACCAATGCAACTTATATAATTCCTTTGAATTTCCCGGAAGCTTCAGATGTAGAAGACCCTTTTATGGCGAGCTATTTAAGTCTTCAAGATATGAAGCGTTGGAATCAAGCTCCTTCAAACCTGGCAGTGCTTCAAAAAAATGGAGTTCCATTTGTAATAACCGCTAGTGATCTTAAAGACGACAAGAAATTTAAAGAGAATCTTCTAAAAGCTATCGATTACGGGCTAGACAAAAAAGCTGCCTTAAGCGCTTTAACTACTACGCCAGCAAAAATCATCGGACAGGAGAATAAATTAGGAGTAATAAAAGAAGGAGCTTGGGCAAACTTTTTAATTACTTCCGGAGATTATTTTGATAAAGAAACAGTGCTGTATGAAAATTGGGTACAGGGAGAAAGAGCTGCCTTTGAACCTATGAATACTGCAGATCTAGCAGGTAATTATACATTAAATCTGGATGGAAATAAATATGATCTAAAATTTACCGGAAAACCTAGCGAGCCAAAAGTGGATGTAAAAGTTGGGGAAACTAAGATAAAATCTAAATTATCCTATTCAGACTCTTGGATGAACTTGTTATTGGAATCTCCAGACTCTACTAAAAATGAATTTATCCGTTTAGTTGCTAAAGTAAGCTCTAAACCAAAAAAGATCTCTGGAAATGCCATTTTAAATAATGGTAAAGAAACTTCTTTTACTGCTATTAGAACTGGAGATATTGCAGATTCAGATAAAAAAGGTGATAAAGAGAAAGATGAAACTCATGAGGTATTGCCTGTCTCCTATCCTAATATGGCTTACGGATTTGAAACGATGCCAAAACAAGAAAATATTCTATTTAAGAATGCAACGGTTTGGACTAATACCGATAAAGGAATTTTAGAAAATACCGATGTTCTTATAAAAGATGGAAAGATCTCTTCAGTTGGAAAGAATTTAAATGCGGGGAATGCGAAAGTTGTAGATGCTACCGGTAAACATTTAACTTCTGGTATTATAGACGAACACTCTCATATCGCTGCTTCTGCAATTAATGAAGCTGGGCAAAATTCTACTGCTGAAGTTGCAATGGAAGATGTGGTAGATCCTACAGATATCAATATTTACCGAAATTTGGCTGGTGGTGTAACCACTGTTCAACTTTTACACGGATCTGCAAATCCAATTGGTGGGAGATCTGCAATTTTAAAATTAAAATGGGGAGCCGCTCCAGATGAGATGATCTTTAAAGAAGCTCCTAAATTCATAAAATTTGCTTTAGGTGAAAATGTGAAACAATCTAACTGGGGAAGCTCAGTTCGTTTTCCACAGACAAGAATGGGAACAGAACAGGTTTATATGGACTATTTCAGCAGAGCAAAACACTATGAAGCAGAAAAGAAATCTGATAAAAACTTCAGGAAAGATCTTGAAATGGAAACGCTTGTGGAGATCATGAATGGAGAAAGATTTGTTACAAGTCACTCTTACATTCAAAGTGAGATCAATATGTTGATGAAAGTCGCTGAAAAATTCGGATTTAGAATCAACACGTTTACTCACATTTTAGAAGGTTACAAAGTTGCAGACAAGATGAAAGAACATGGTGTAGGTGCTTCTACTTTTTCTGACTGGTGGGCATATAAATATGAAGTTAATGATGCTATTCCATACAACGCTGCAATATTGCATGACGCAGGAGTTACTGTAGCAATTAATAGTGACGATCCAGAAATGAGCAGAAGATTGAATCAAGAAGCTGCGAAAAGTGTGAAGTATGGAGGGATTTCTGAAGAAGAAGCCTGGAAATTTGTAACTCTAAATCCGGCAAAATTATTACATATAGATAATTTGGTGGGAAGTGTAGAATCAGGTAAAAATGCAGACGTAGTTCTTTGGACAGGAAATCCTCTGTCTATTTATTCTAAAGCTGAAAAAACCATGATTGATGGTACTATTTATTTTGATTCTGAAAGAGATCAGAAATTAAGAGATGAAATTACCAAGGAAAAAAGCATCTTAACTACACAAATGTTAGCTGCTAAAAATGGGGGTGCTAAAACCAAACCGATTGTGAAAAAAGAAGACCAAAGAATGGGTTGCGACACAATTGAAATTCACTAAATGAGATCTAAAATGAAAAAACTTACTATAAAAATATTAATCCTTGCAATTTCTATTTCGGGAAGTCTAAGGGCTCAGCAAACTCCTGCTTCTAAACAAACAAAAGCGGTGACCATTGTTGGTGCCACTGCCCATTTAGGAAACGGAAAAGTTATCGAGAACAGTTTGATCATCTTTGAGGATGGAAAATTAACCCAGGTTATGGATGCCCTAACGACAAAAATGCAATATAGAGGTACCATTATCCAAGCAGATGGGAAACATGTATATCCTGGTTTTATTGCACCTAACTCCACTTTAGGGCTGGTAGAAATAGACGCAGTACGCGCTACAGATGATGAAGATGAAATTGGAGAAATGTTACCTCACCTAAGAAGTTTAATTGCCTACAATGCCGAAAGTAAGGTAGTAGAATCGATGAGACCGAACGGAGTCTTAATGGGACAGATAACACCTCGTGGAGGAACAATTTCAGGAACTTCTTCTATCGTTCAGTTTGATGCTTGGAACTGGGAAGATGCAGTTATAAAAGAAGATGACGGGCTTCACATTAACTGGCCAAACAGCTTTACTCAAGGTAAATGGTGGGAAGGTGAAGAACGAGGAATGAAGCCTAATAAAGAATACCAAGATCAGGTTTTAAAACTTTCTCAATTCTTCAATAATGCAAAAGCCTATTTAGCTGGCGATATGAAAGAGGTTAACTTACCTTTTAAGGCCATGGAAAAAGTATTTACCGGAGACAAAAGAGTGTACGTACATGTTAATGGCGAGAAAGAAATCTCTGATGCAATTCAGTTTAAAAAAGATGAGAATTTAAAAGACATGGTTATTGTTGGTGGTTATGATGCGCTTAAAGTTGCAGATGAATTGAAAGCAAACAACATTCCTATTCTTGCCCAAAGACCTCATACAACACCAGAACTAGATGGAGATGATTATGACTATACCTATAAAATGGCGAAGTTATTAGTAGACAAAGGCTTATTAGTGGGTCTAGAATCTAGTGGACAAATGGAGAGAATGAACACTCGTAATCTTCCATTTTACGCAGGTACAGTTGCTTCTTTTGGAATGGATAAAGAAGAAGCTTTAAAATTGATCACTTCTAACACCGCTAAGATCTTAGGAATAGATGATAAGGTTGGAACTTTAGAAAGAGGAAAAGATGCTACACTTTTTATAAGCGAAGGCGATGCCTTAGATATGAGAACCAATATTATTACCCATGCTTTTATACAAGGGAGAGAAATAAGTTTAGAGAGCCATCAAACGGAATTATATCACAGATATTCTGATAAATACGAAGCTCAAAAAGAGAATAATACAAAGGAAAAAGAATAGATTTTCTTTCTTCAAAACTTTAAAATGTCCGCTAACCAGCGGGCATTTTTATTTAATGGCAATTGAAGCCTTTCAAAATTAAAGTTTCCCATTTCAGTATCAACAAATCTGTTTATTTTAGCCATATGTTTAAAAAGATTTCAAGTTTACAGAATCCAAAGATCAAGAGTTTATTTCAGCTTCAGGAGAAGTCTAGAAACCGAAAGAAAGAAGGTGTTTTTATAGTTGAAGGAATCAGAGAAATTTCTTTGGCAATTAAAGGAGGTTATCAAATTTCTGAACTATTCTTTTGCGATGAACTTTTTAGAGCTGAAAACATTTCAGACTTAACCAAGGCGGTTACCACTAAACCGGAAGTTACAGAACTTTCAGAAGAAGTTTATAAAAAGATCGCTTACAGAGGAAGCACTGAAGGAGTTATGGCTTTGGTAAAGGTTAAAGATCTAAGTTTAGATCAGCTGAAATTATCTGCTAAATATCCTTTGATCTTAGTAGCTGAAGCTCCAGAGAAACCCGGGAATATTGGTGCTTTACTAAGAACTGCAGATGCTGCTAATGTTGATGCAGTATTACTTGCCAATCCAAAAACAGATATGTTTAACCCAAATATCATTCGTTCGAGCGTTGGTTGTGTTTTTACTACTAATATTGGAACGGCAACAACTTCAGAAATCATTACCTTTTTAAAAGATAATAATATCAACATCTACGCTGCAGCTTTACAAGCATCTGTAAATTATGACACTATAGACTTCAAAAAATCTACAGCAATAATTGTGGGAACTGAGGCTACCGGCCTTAGCGATGAGTGGTTGAATAATTCTACGCAAAATATTATAATCCCCATGCAGGGAGAGATAGATTCTATGAATGTTTCGGTTGCTGCAGGTATCCTAATTTTTGAAGCTAAACGCCAACGTGGATACTAATTTACTGAGCTTTAAATTTATATTTAAAAACAAGTAAGTTTAACCTTCGTTCAACTACTTATTTACCTTAGGTTTCACTATTTTACCTTAATTACAAATAATTATTTTCCCTGTGACTGCACAAACTTTATATTACATAATTATAGCCGTGATCCTTATCGATTTTATAATTGATAAGATTTTGGACTCTTTAAATGCTAGACATTTTAACGATCCTATCCCTGATGCTCTTTCTGATGTTTATGACACTTCAGAATATGAAAAATCACAGCGATACAAAAAAGAGCGTTATAAATTCAGCATCATAACCTCTTCCTTTTCATTAATTGTATTATTACTTTTCCTATATTTTAAAGGATTCGCTTTGGTAGATAATATCGCTAGAAGTTTTTCTGATAATGAGATCGTTATTTCTTTGATCTTCTTCGGAATTATCATGTTTGCAAATGATATTTTAATGCTTCCTTTTTCTTGGTATAGTACGTTTGTGATTGAAGACAAGTACGGTTTCAACAAAACCACTCCAAAGACTTTCATTATAGACAAGCTAAAGTCCTGGGCACTTATGGCAATTGTTGGAGGTGCAATTTTAGCTTTAATAGTGTGGTTCTACCAATTAACAACTGAAAACTTTTGGTTATTTGCTTGGGCATTAATGATAGTTATAACACTATTTGCAAATATGTTCTATGCAAAATTGATTGTTCCAATCTTTAATAAACAAACGCCACTTCAAGATGGGACATTAAGAACAAAAATTGAAAACTATGCTAAAACTGTAGGTTTCGAACTTAAAAATATTTTTGTGATAGATGGTTCTAAAAGAAGTACTAAAGCCAATGCTTATTTCTCCGGTTTTGGAAAAGAAAAGAGAATCACGCTTTATGATACGCTCATCAACGATCTGGAAGAAGAGGAAATTGTAGGTGTTCTGGCTCACGAAGTTGGTCATTACAAGAAGAAACATATTATAGTTAATGTGGCTGCTTCTATAATTACTACAGGATTAACTTTTTGGCTGTTATCGCTATTTGTTGGTAACCCTCTTCTATCTCAGGCTTTGGGAGTAGAACTTCCAAGTTTTCATATAGGTTTGGTCGCTTTCGGAATTCTTTACAGTCCGGTTTCAGAAATAACAGGGTTGATCATGAACTTTTTATCGAGAAAATTTGAATATCAGGCCGATGATTTTGCGAAAAATACTTATAATGCAGATGCATTAATATCAAGTTTAAAAAAGTTATCAAAAACTAGTTTAAGTAATTTAACACCCCATAAAGCCTATGTATTTATGCACTACTCACACCCTACTCTATTGCAGAGATATAATAATTTAAGGAGGTAGTTTGTAGTTGTTTCTTTACAATCTTAATCGTAATTTTAGACTATGACCGAAGCTGCTATAGAATTAGAAAATAAGAATATTGCCCGCCAGTATAAGGAGCTGTTGCGCATTAGCTACAGGTCTCTGTCTGATGAGGATAAGAAAATGATACGGCTTGCATTTGACACTGCCGTAGATGCACATAAAGATCAAAGAAGAAAATCTGGAGAAGCTTACATATTTCACCCAATAGCTGTAGCTAAAATAGTAGCTTCAGAAATTGGATTGGATGCCACCTCCATAATAGCCGCTTTACTCCATGATGTTGTTGAGGATACAGATTATACACTAGATGATATAGAGAGAATGTTTGGAAATACGGTTGCTAAGATCGTAGATGGACTTACAAAGATCTCGCATCTAAAACAAGATAAAGATGTTTCTCTACAAGCGGAAAACTTCCGTAAAATGCTGCTTACCTTAAACGATGATGTTCGGGTGATCATTATCAAAATTGCAGACCGTTTGCACAACATGCAAACTATGGAGTCTATGCAACCCGATAAGCAGGTAAAGATAGCTTCAGAAACTTTATATATCTATGCTCCATTAGCTCATAGAATTGGTCTTTACAGCATAAAAACAGAGTTAGAAGACCTAAGTTTAAAATTTACTGAACCGGATGTTTATAATGACATCCTTACAAAAATTAGAGAGAGTAAAGAAGAGCAAGATGCTTATATTCATGAATTTACCAAGACTATAAAAGATTCTTTAGATCAAGAACATCTCATTTATCAAATTAAGGGACGTCCAAAATCTATATTCTCTATAAGAAGAAAGATCCAAGCTCAGAACATCACTTTTGATGAGGTTTTCGACAAATTTGCTGTTAGAATAATTTACAAGGCAGATCTTGCAAACGAAAAATTTCTTGCTTGGAAGATCTATTCCATTGTCACCGATCACTTTAGACCAAACCCAATTAGATTAAGAGACTGGATTTCATCTCCAAAATCTACAGGATATGAAGCCTTACATATTACTGTAATGGGCCCTAAAGGCAGATGGGTAGAAGTGCAAATTAGAAGTGAGCGCATGAATGAAATTGCAGAAAAAGGATATGCAGCTCATTATAAATATAAGCATGGGGATGTGCAGGAAGAAAAATCCATGGAGGATTGGCTTAATAAACTTCAGGAAGCCCTTGAAAATTCTGAAACCAATGCTGTTGATTTTGTTGAACAATTCAAATTAAACTTATATGCCAAAGAAATCTTTGTGTTTACCCCACAAGGAGATCTAAAATCTCTACCAAAAGGGGCAACACCACTAGATTTTGCTTTTGGTGTTCATACTGAAGTTGGTTTACATACTCGTGGTGCAAGGGTTAATAATAAGTTAGTTCCTTTAAGTCACGAATTAAAAAGTGGAGATCAGATAGAGATCATCACATCCGATAATGCAAAACCAAATATAAACTGGCTAGATTACGCTTCTACTGCTAGAGCCAGAGCAAAAATAAAATCTTCTTTAAGAGAAGAGAAAAAAGAGATTGCCGAAGATGGAAAGGCAATTTTAGCCAGAAAATTAAAGGCTCAAAAATTAACTTTTAATGAAAAGATCATCAATGAGCTGGTGATTTATTTTAAGCTGAAAACTAGTTTAGATTTATTTTATAGAGTTGGAATTGGAAAAATTGACAATCAGAAGCTGAAGGAATTCACAAATTCTAGAAGCAACGCCTTTGTTAGTTACATCAAGAATAAAATTAGAAAACCTGCGGTTGCAGAAGATATAGATAAAGAAGAGATCACTTCTAAGTTTGATCAGCTAGTATTTGGAAAGGAAGAGGAAGTCTTAGATTATAAACTTGCAAATTGCTGTAACCCTATTCCGGGAGACAATGTTTTTGGTTTTATCACAGTAAGTGAAGGTATCAAAGTTCACAAAAAAGACTGTCCTAATGCTATTCAATTTCAAAGCAATTACGCTTATAGAATCATTCAAGCTAAATGGATAGATTCTACGCAACAAGATTTCAAAGCCATCATAAAATTAACTGGGATAGACAATTTAGGATTGGTAAGCGAGATCACCAAAGAGATCTCAAAAAGTATGAATGTGAACATGCGCAATATCAATTTTGACAGTTCAGACGGGGTCTTTACCGGAAAAATTACGGTAATAGTAAAAAATAATTCAATTCTGAATACCCTGATAGACCGACTGAAAAAAATTAATGGGATAGATAAGGTCTCCAGAGAATAATCTAATACCTTTGCGAGGAAGGAAAAATATGAGTAAAAAAGCAGCAACTAAGAACGATCAGGCAGTAGTAAAAAACGTATTTACCAAGTTTTTGGAAGAAAAGGGGCACCGAAAAACCCCGGAACGTTTTGCCATACTGCAGGAAATTTATAATAACGAAGAACATTTTGATATTGAATCTCTTTATATCAACATGAAAAATAAAAAGTATCGTGTTAGCCGCGCTACATTATATAATACCATTGAGCTTTTATTGGAATGCGGTTTGGTGAGAAAGCATCAATTCGGACAAAATCAGTCTCAATATGAGAAATCTTATTTTGACAGACAGCACGATCATATTATCCTTACCGATACTGGAGAGGTGATAGAATTTTGTGATCCTCGCATTCAAAGTATCAAACAGACTATAGAAGAAGTATTTAATATAGATGTTTCTAAACATTCTTTATATTTTTACGGCACAAAAAAACAACCAACAAACTAAATATTTATGGCAGTAGACTTACTACTCGGACTACAGTGGGGAGATGAAGGAAAAGGTAAAATAGTTGATGTATTTACCAAAAAATATGACATTATAGCTAGATTTCAAGGAGGCCCAAACGCAGGTCACACCCTGGAATTTGATGGTCATAAACATGTATTACATACAATTCCTTCTGGAATTTTTCATGAAAACACCATAAATCTTGTTGGAAATGGGGTGGTTATAGATCCAGTCATTTTCAAAAAAGAATTAGATAATCTGGCACCTTTTAAGACAGATTATAAATCTAAGTTGCTTATTTCAAGAAAAGCACACTTAATTTTACCAACACATAGACTTTTAGATGCAGCTTCTGAAGCTTCAAAAGGAAAAGCAAAAATTGGTTCTACTTTAAAAGGAATTGGTCCAACTTATATGGACAAAACCGGTAGAAATGGATTAAGAGTTGGAGATCTAGAGCTTGATGGCTGGATGGATAAATACAGACTATTGGCGGACAAACATGAAGCTATGATCAGCTTTTATGATGTAGATGTTCAATATGATCTTGCTGAATTAGAAAAAGAATTCTTTGAAGCGGTAAAAGTTTTAAAATCTTTACAATTTATAGATAGTGAGAACTATCTTCAAAAGGCACAAGAAGAAGGTAAAACAATTCTTGCTGAAGGTGCTCAAGGATCTTTGTTAGACATAGATTTTGGAACATATCCTTTTGTAACTTCTTCTACTACCACTGCTGCAGGAGCTTGCACAGGTTTAGGAGTGGCACCAAATCAAATTGGTGATGCCTTCGGAATTTTCAAGGCTTACACTACCAGAGTTGGAAGCGGACCTTTCCCTACGGAATTGTTTGATGAAGATGGGGAAACTATGGGTAGAGTTGGTAACGAGTTTGGAGCAACTACAGGAAGACCAAGAAGATGTGGTTGGTTAGATCTTGTTGCATTGAAATATGCTGTTCAGATAAACGGAATCACACAATTGATCATGATGAAAGGTGATGTTTTAAGCGGATTTAAAACATTAAAGGTTTGTACTGCTTATAAATATAAAGGAGAAGAGATCAAACATCTTCCTTATAACATAGAACCTGAAAACGTAACTCCTGTTTATACTGAATTTAAAGGATGGAAAGAAGATCTGACTAAAATGACAGAAGCTTCTCAACTCCCAGAAGAATTGAATGAGTACATAGAATTCTTGGAGAAAGAATTGAATACTCCAATTTCTGTAGTTTCAGTCGGACCAGACAGAAAACAAACTATAAATAGATAACATCAAGTTTTCTCTTTAAAATAAAGTATAAAAAAAGCCTTCCAAATTGGAAGGCTTTTTTATTATAGCAATCTAAAATTATTCTGTTACAATAAAGTTTGTGGCAATTGCATTTACAGTTTCCATTGTTAATGGTTCGTCAAATGCTTCAGTAACAGCATCTACTCCACCAAAATCTCCGAATAAACCTGCTAGCTCAACTCCACCTTGTACCGTGTTTTGTTCACCACCATAAATTGCACTAAATGCATCTGGTAAAGTATTGTTGTTTCTAGTGATCCATCCTTTTTCACCACGCATTCTTCTTACTTGAGAAGCATGACGAGCTTCAATAGAGTGAATCTGTAAAGCATAAGTTAAAAGATCATTATCATTTGCTAAAGCTCCTGCTTGACCTTTATACGCTCTTACTCCTGTATCTTCAAATCCTTGAGATAAAGCTAAAAATGTCTGATAGTTTTCAAAAGTATCTAACATTAATCCTTTTCCGGTAAAATCAAAAGTTGGTTCTGCAATTGCATTATCTCCTAAAGCCGCTACAAGAAAAGCTACGTGAGCATCTTCATGTTTAGAAATTTGTGCGAATACGTCTTTATCTGCATCTGGAATTAAGCCAGTTGTATCAAGACCCATTCTGTAAAAATTACGTTCTAAATACTCAAGAGTTAAAGCAAAATTTAACACATCCGTAGGAGAAGCTTGGAAAGCTGCTGATGCCATAGAACTGGTTGCTGCTTTTGCTTTGCTACTTGTAGCTGCAAGTCCGAAAGGAATTGATGCCAAGGCAATGTTCTTACCTACATTCTTAAATTGATCCAGTGAACCTCTTCTAGAACTTTTAGAGTTTAAAAGCTCTTCGTTAGAAAGGTTATCTAATATTTTTAATAAATTCATCGTTTTCGTTTTAAATTGATAAGTTGATTATGAGGTTGGTAGGTTGTTAGCTGTGAATTTAGTTTTAATAAATCCAGTTGCTCCTACTGCAGTGATAATATCACTTGGCGCTGTAGCTTTATCGTAAGCTACTCCAGATCCACCTAAATCAACTAATACACTATCTCCTGCGAAATCTGTAGATCCTGGGTTAATAAGATCAGCAATTGCTGATGCATGTCTTGCTTCTACAGAAACAATTTTACCTGCAATTAGTAAATAGTCTGTATTTGAGATCAATTTACCTGCTCCGTTATATGCAGCTACTCCAGTATCTTCTAATACTTTTGCTGTTGCTAATACAGAATTTCTACTTGTAAAGTCTACTCCAGTAAAGTCAAATTCTAGTCCTGGAAGAACCTTGTCTGCAGATGTTGCAGCTCCTAAAGCAGTTTTAAAGAACTCTCTGTGAATTACCTCATGGTTATAAAGATCTTCTAAAATAGTTTTTTCTTTTCCTGCAGAAAGACCCATCCAATAAGATCCGTTCAATACATTAGTATAAAAAGCAGCTTCTAATTGTTCAAGTGCATATGCATAATTAAGAATTCCTACATCTCCGCTTCCTAAATCGAATACATCTCCAGCTGGAGGATTTGTCATTGGGTCATCATCATCGTTGCTACATCCTACAAGTAAAAGACTTGAACCAGCAACAGCTAATCCTCCCATTTTTAAGAAATGTCTACGAGAATTGCTTTTGTTTGAGTGCAAGTTTTCTGAAGTTTGCACTTTAATCAATGGTTTTTTCATAATTGTGTTTTTCTAGATTACAGGTAAACTTACGCAGGGATCTCTCAATTGGTTTTGAGGAAGTGGTTAATTTTTCCTTAAAAAATATCCGAAATTCACAAAAACTATTAATTTTAAGATACTATTATGCTTTGTTAAGCATGATAACCACTGTTTTAATTGATTTTCCAAATTTTAATTTGATAGTTCTACTTAGACTTGGATAATCATAATTATTATTTTCTATTTATAACAGGACTTCTTTTTCACCTTTTATTTACTTTTGATCTAAATTAAATAGGTCTTGAAAAACGTATTCTTATACTTTCTGCTATTAGTGTGTCTTCTTATTAATGCTGCACCTCTTTTAGCACAGGCAAAAAAGATTGACTATACCAGTGATCGTACTTTAAAGGATGAAAAAAAATATCCGGGTGCTATCATTTTAAGTAAAGTTGAAAACCAAGTTCATTTTATTCATGAAGGAATAGAGATTTGGTGTGACCAAGCTATTCATTACGATCAGGCTAACTTTTTTAAAGCTTACGGAAATGTTAGAATGCAACAAGGAGATACGGTAACTATGCAAAGTAACTATGCAGAGTATAATGGAACCACCCAATTTGCTTTTGCCAGCGGAAATGTAAAAATGACAAGACCGCAAACTTCTCTTGAAACTGACACCTTATTTTTTGATAGAATAAAACAACAAGCTTATTATAGAAGTGGGGGAACTATTAGAGATACCGCTAGTGTGCTTACAAGTAAGGTTGGCCGTTATTATATGAATGATAACAAATATTCCTTTCTTTCCAAGGTTACCGTTACCAACCCCGAATATGTTATAAATTCAGATCAATTAGATTTTTATTCTGAAAATGGCCACGCCTATATGTATGGACCTACCACAATAGAGAGTAAAACAAGTACTGTTTATTGTGAACGTGGGTTTTATGATACTAGATTAGATAACGGATATTTTGTCAAGAATTCTCGAATAGATTATGACAACCGGATATTAAAAGGTGATAGTCTTTATTTTAACCGAAAGAACAGCTTTGCTTCGGGTACCAATAATATTAAGATTATAGACACTTTAAATCATAGCTTGATAACCGGTCATTATGCTGAAGTATATCGAGAAAAAGATTCGGTTTTTATTACTAAAAGAGCGGTAGCAGCAACCGTTCAGGATAAAGATTCCATTTTTATTCATAGTGATACTTTGATGGTCACCGGAAAACCCGAAAACAGAATCATAAAAGGATTTTACGATGTTAGAATGTATAAAAGCGATATGAGCGGAAAAAGTGATTCTGTTTATATCAATCAAAAAACAGGTCTTACAAAGTTGATCAATTTAAGTAAAGGCCCTGTCACATCTGTTTCCATCAAAAGAAGCCCTGTGATCTGGTCTGATAATAATCAAATGACGGGTGATACTATTCATTTACAAAGCAATCCTCAAACAGAGAAACTAGACTCTATTCGAGTCTTTAATAATGCTTTCATGATTCAGAAAGATAGTATTGAAGGATATAATCAACTTAAAGGAAAAGAATTAACTGGCCTATTCCGTAATAACGAACTCTATCAAGTTGATATAATTAAAAATACAGAGACACTTTTCTATAGTAGAAATGAAGAAGATGAACTCTTAGGAATTAATAAGACAGTATCGAGTTCTATTAAAATTCTGTTCGAGAAAAATAAGATTCAAGATGTCTATTATTATAAACAGGTAGAAGGGAGTTTAACTCCGGAAGAAGAATTTCCTGAAAATGCTAGAAAATTGTCTGGCTTTAATTGGCGTGGGGAAGAACAGTTATTTTCTAAAGAAGATCTATTTGCGGGACAACCGGAACCAGAGCTTACTAAGATTAAAGGCATAGAATTACCTGAAAGTCAAGAAGAATTTTTTGATGATACCGAACGGAAAGAACCCTTATTAAATGAAAATTCTAGGCTAAAACCTAAAGATCTTCATGATGAGAAAACCGATACTATTCAAAAACAATTCAAGCCTAAGATTACTCCAAATTTAAAGAATAGTAAAAAGCCAAAAAAAGCAGCAATTAATTGAAAAACGACTTTTTAAAATACCAGGCACAAACCACTCCACACCCATTGGGAATGGAAGTAGACCACGCCAAAGGAAGTTACATATACTCAAAACAAGGTGGTAAATATTTAGATTTTGTTGCAGGTGTATCTGCGTGTAGCCTTGGGCACTGTCACCCGAGGGTTGTTAAAGCTGTAAAAGAACAAGTAGAATCTTATCTACATGTTATGGTTTATGGGGAATATGCGCAGGGTCCAGCCGTGGAACTATCTAAACTGCTTTCTTCCCACCTACCCGATTCTTTAAGCAAAACATATTTAACCAATTCAGGGACTGAGGCTATAGAAGGTTCATTAAAATTAGCCAGAAGAGCTACAGGTAGATCTCAGATCTTGGCTGCAAATATGGCGTATCATGGCAATACCATGGGATCTTTAAGTTTAATGAATTATGAAGAACGGGTTAAACCTTTTAGGCCTCTTGTTGGCGATATTTCTTTCATAAATTTTAATTCCAGTAAAGATCTTGAAAAAATTACGACAAGCACTGCTGCAGTAATTTTAGAGACAATTCAAGGTGGAGCAGGATTTATTATTCCTGAGAATGATTATCTCAAAAAAGTAAAAGAACGCTGCCAAGAAGTTGGAGCATTATTGATTTTAGATGAAATACAGCCTGGATTTGGTAGAACTGGGAAGCTTTTTGGATTTGAGCATTTTGATGTAGTTCCGGATATCGTGGTAATGGGTAAAGGCATGGGTGGTGGACTTCCAATTGGAGCTTTTACCGCTTCAGAAGAATTAATGGATCTGCTTAGTGATAATCCTAAATTAGGCCATATTACTACTTTTGGTGGAAATGCTGTTATCGCAGCAGCTGCTTTAGCTACTTTACAAGAGATTACAGAATCTGACCTAATGGCAGAAACACTTCAAAAAGAAAAACTTGTAAGATCTCTATTAGTGCATCCCTTAATAACTGAAATTAGAGGAAAAGGCTTGATGCTTGCAGCAATTACTCCTTCCGAAGATATTGCAACAGAAATAATCTTAAAATGTCAGGAAAAAGGTCTTATCTTATTCTGGTTATTATTTGAAAAAAAGGCCATTAGAATTACTCCCCCGCTCACCATATCAATAGAAGAAATAGAAGAAGGATGTGGCATTATTATTGACGTTCTAAATGAAATTAGTCAATAGGCCCAGCCTGTTAATTACTTTGTTAAAAACAATATAAAGTACTACCGGCTTTATGAGTTAACATCGTTAACTTTAATACTGTAGAAATCTCGTAATCCCCAGTGTATGCAACTAAGTCATAACGAAGAAAACAATTTCTCACTTACCCGTTTTGAATCTATGTTGAAAACAAACGATGTGTTGTTTTTCGATTCAGAAGAATTTGAGGATATTATTAATCATTATCTAGAGAATGGAAAGATTGCCTTGGCAAAAAAAGCCGTGAAGCTAGGTTTGACGCAGCACCCCACTTCTACCAATTTAAAATTGTACAAAGTGGAAATTCTGGTATTTGAAGACAAATTAGATCTTGCAGATGGGCTTCTAAACGAGTTACATGACCTGGAATCTTCTAATGAAGAGATCTATATTCAAAAAGCAAATATTTTCTCTAAAAGAGACGATCACGAAAAAGCGATTCAAATGTTGGAAGCCGCTTTAGAGATCACCATGGATGAAGCTGATGTGTATTCACTCTTAGGAATGGAATATTTATTCTTAGAAGATTTTGAAAATGCGAAATTCAGTTTTATGAAATGTTTGGAAGCAGATGAAGAAGACTATTCTGCTCTATATAATATCATGTATTGTTTTGACTTTTTAGAACAAAAAACAGAATCTATAGATTACCTTAATATGTTCTTGAATAAGAATCCATATTGTGAGGTAGCATGGCATCAAATAGGAAAACAGTATTTTGATCTTAAACAATTTGAAAAAGCCTTAAGTGCTTTTGATTTTGCCATAATTAGCGACGATCACTTTATTGGTGCTTACCTTGAAAAAGGGAAAGTTCTAGAGAAACTAGGCCGTTTTAATGAAGCTATAGAAAATTATAAAATAACATTAGATCTAGATGATCCAACTTCATTCGCTTACCTTAGAATTGGTAAGTGTTTTGAAAAATTAGGTTTGGAAGAGTTAGCCTTAGAGCATTATTCCAAAACAGTAAAAGAAGATCCTTTATTAGATAAAGGCTGGATTGCCATAACCGATTTCTACTTCAAAAAAGGCAATTACCAAAAAGCACTTTATTTTATAAATAAAGCTATAGGAATTGATGAAGAAAATGTTTTGTATTGGAAGCGTTATGCAAAGATTAACAGCAGACTTAGCTTTTTTGAAGAAGCTGAAAAAGGATATCAAAAAACTATAGATCTTGGAAACTACGAATTAGAAACCTGGATTAGAAGATGTGATATCTTGATCAATCTTGGGGAATTTGAAACTGCTATTCAAAATTTGATACAAGCTGTAGAATTCTATCCTGAAACAGCCGAAATAGAATTTAGGCTGGCAGGATTATATTTTAGTCTAAATGAAGGTGACAAAGGATATTTTCACCTAAACAATGGGTTAAAAATTGATACTGAGTATTATATCATCATCGAAGAACTTTTCCCTACCATCTTCAGCAGAAAAAGCGTTAAAGAAATGATTAACTCATATCTGAAAGCCTCCTGATATTTTAATTATATTTGGCGGAAACTATATTAATTTCAGATATGCAGCGAAGTTTAAAGGAGTATTTTACAATTACCTTAAAAGGAATGGCCATGGGTGCTGCAGATGTGGTACCGGGAGTTTCTGGAGGAACTATTGCTTTTATCGCTGGAATTTATCAGGAATTAATTAATACTATTAGCGGGATTGATCTTTCTCTTATACAAGTCTGGAGAGAAGACGGTACTAAAGCTATGTGGCGAAAAGCAAATGGTGGATTTCTAGTGGCATTGCTTTCCGGAATTCTCTTTAGCGTCTTGACGTTAATGAGACTTACCAACTATCTTCTTGATAATCACCCTGTCATGGTATGGTCTTTTTTCTTTGGACTTATTGTTGCCAGCGTGTTATTTGTAGCAAAACAAATTCCTAAATGGAATTTTAAGATCGTATTAGCACTTGTTATTGGAGCGGCCTTGGCTCTTTATATTATCTCCCTACCACCATTAAACGTGCAAAGTAACAACTGGTTTCTTTTCTTAGCAGGAGCTTTAGCTGTTTGTGCCATGATCTTACCGGGAATTTCTGGAGCTTTTATCTTGGTGTTGCTGGGTGCTTATAAAACAATTACAGAAGCTGCTCAAAACTTCGATTTTAAAACCTTAGCAATAGTAGCAGTTGGGGCTATCTTCGGACTACTGTCTTTTTCAAGAATATTAAAGTGGCTCTTTGACAATTATAGCAATATTACTTTGGCTGTATTAACAGGATTTATTGCCGGATCTTTAAATAAGATTTGGCCTTGGAAAGAGGTTTTGGAGACTGCTAAATATGGCGAAAAAATAGTGGTAATAAAAGAAACCTCTGTGCTACCTTCTAATTTTGATGGAGAGCCTCATATATTAGCGGCTATTATATTGATGATAGTCGGGTTTTTATTAATACTTTTCCTAGAGCGAATTGCGACCCAAAAACCAATAACCGAAGATGCAGCAACAAACCAGAACCTTTAGCGATAAGATCCTATTAGTTTTAAAAGGTCTTGCTATGGGTGCCGCAAATAAAGTACCCGGAGTGTCAGGCGGAGTTGTCGCATTTGTAGCTGGTTTCTACGAAGAATTTATCTATTCGCTACAAAAAATAAATCTAAAAGCTTTCAAGCTTTTAATAAGTGGAAGATTCAGAAGTCTTTACACATATGTTAACGGGAGATTTTTAAGCTTATTAATATTGGGGATGGTCATTAGCTATTTCAGCATTTCTAAGTTGCTGGATTATCTCATTGTATATTTTGAACTCTATGTTTGGGCTGCCTTTTTCGGGATGATCATTGGCTCTATTTATTATATTAGTAAAGATTTCGATCAATGGTCTAAACGAAGTCTTCTATTTGTACTTGCCGGAATTGTGGCAGGAGTCGCAATTAGTTTCTTAGAACCTGCAAAGGAAAATGACAATCTGTTTTTTGTATTTTTCTGCGGAATTGTAGGCGTGAGTGGAATGACACTTCCTGGACTTTCAGGGTCTTTTATTCTTATTCTTTTCGGTAACTATGTTTTGCTGCTTATAGATTCTGTAAATGCTCTTTTTGATACTTTGGCAGACCTTATGTTCCTTGATTTTTCATTTATCCATAATTCTGAAAGAATTAGACTCCTTCAAGTTTTAGTCATGTTCTCTTTAGGATCTTTAGCAGGATTGGTTTCCCTATCGCATCTTTTAGGTTATGTTCTGAAGAAATATAAAAAGGAAACCTACTCTGTCATCATTGGATTTATAGCAGGATCTTTAGGAGTAGTATGGCCTTGGAAAGAAAAGATCTTTAAGATGAATGCTGAAGGTCAATACTTAATTGACAGTCACGGGAATAAAGTTATTGACAACTACGACAGATATTTTCCAGATTTTGGACATTATTCTACCTATTTAGCCATAGTATATATTGGTATTGGAATCTTTATAGTTTTAGGTCTGGCTTGGTATGAACAACGAAATTCAGTAAAATGAAAACCTACGGATTAATCGGCAGAAATATTTCTTACTCTTTCTCTAAAGCTTATTTCACCAAGAAATTTGAGCAAGAAGATATTGAGGCAGAATATTTGAATTTCGACCTTCAGGAAATAGTGCAGATTCACAATATTCTTAAAGAAACCTCAGAGCTTTCGGGCCTAAATGTTACGATTCCGTATAAAGAACAAATCATTCCATTCTTATCTAAGTCAGATCCTATTGCCAAAAAAATTGGCGCTGTAAACACTATTAAGATTGATACAAATGGTGCTCTTACAGGTTTTAATACCGATTATTATGGATTTCTAGAATCTTTAAGACCTCATTTAAAACAAAATCATAAAAAAGCTTTGATCTTGGGTACTGGGGGTGCATCTAAAGCAATTGCTTATGCCTTGACAAAACTTGGCATTACCTATACTTTTGTTTCTAGAAAACCTAAAAAAGATCAGTTTAATTATTCTGAGCTAAATAAAGATATATTAGAAGAAAATCATCTTATTATTAATTGCACTCCTCTTGGAACCTTCCCAAATATTGAAGAATATCCTCCAATTCCTGTAGAATTTTTATCTGCAGATCATCTTATATATGATCTCATTTATAACCCAGAGATCACTCAATTAATGAAACTTGCCTTAAACGCTAATGCTAAGGTTGTTAACGGTGAGAAAATGCTTGAACTTCAAGCTGAAAAAGCTTGGGAGATCTGGAATCAATAATTATATAGATCAATTTCCTACTATCATAAATTGAATTAAAATCTTGGTTGGTTTTAGGGGAGTTAGTATCTTTCAGGCTAATTAGTTATTGACGAACCTTAACATTGAAAGATATGTCTCAGCAAGAAAACGAAAACATGAAGAAAGATCTCCCCAACGAAAATTTAAAGAATTCTGAAGAAAAATCAGAAGTGAACAAAGAAACTGTTGGAGGATCATCGAGCCAAGAAAAAGACAATTCTGAAAAGAAAGATGTTTCTGGAATAACGGAACATAAAGCAACTCCCGAAGTGGAAGGAAAAGATAAAGATCATCTTGAAAATGCCATGATTGGAGAAAGTGAAGTTACAGATTCTCAATATTCTAAAGATAGAGAAGAGAAAATGGCAGCAACTTCTAGTGCTCACAAAGATGACGTGAACGATACAGAAGATGATGATGAGCCTCAATCTTCAGAGAAAAAGGATGTAAAATTTGAATTTGAAGATACAGTAGCAGAAGATAGTGAAGATGAATCTACTTCAGAAAGACACGGGATCGAGAAGAAAGATTACCATTCTATGTCTAAAGAAGAGCTTGTAAAAGAATTTGAACATTTGGTAAGCACTCAAAAAGTTCAGGCTATTAAAGAGCATGTAGAGGAAATAAAATCTGAATTCAACGCCAAATTTGATGAGGAAGTTGAAGAGAAAAAAGAAGATTTTCTAGCTGATGGTGGAAACATTATAGATTTCCATTACTCTACGCCTGTCAAGAAACAATTCAATTCGGTTTACTTCGATTATAAAGAAAAACGAAATAATTACTATCAACAATTAAAACAAGATCTTAACAAGAACTTGAATAAACGCCTTGAGATCATTGAAGAATTGAAAGGTTTATTAGATGTTGAAGAAAATATTAATACCACATATAAGCACTTCAAAGATCTTCAAGATAGATGGAGAACTGCGGGTTCCATTCCTCGAGACAAATACAATACTGTTTGGAATACCTACCATCACCACGTAGAGAATTTTTATGATTTCCTTCACCTAAACAGAGATTTTAGAGATCTAGATTTCAAACACAATCTGGAACAAAAATTAAAGATCATAGACAGAGCTGAAGAATTAACTCAGGAAGAAGACACCAGTCGAGCTTTTAGAGAGCTACAAATGCTTCACAAAATGTGGAAAGAAGAGCTTGGACCAGTTGCTAAAGAATACAGAGATGATATCTGGAATAAATTTAGTGAGGCAACCAAGAAAATTCACGACCTAAGACAATCTTACTACGATGATCTTGAGAAGAATTACGAGAAAAATCTAGAAGTAAAACAAGAGATCATCTCTAAAATAAAAGAGCTGGCAGAAGCCAAATATACTTCACACAGTCAGTGGCAACAAAAAATTAAAGAACTGGAGACTCTTAGAGAGATGTTCTTTAAAGCAGGAAAAGTGCCTCGTGAGAAAAACGAAGCTACTTGGAGTGAGTTCAAATCTAATGTGAGACAATTCAACCGTAATAAAAATGCTTATTACAAAAGCTTAAAAAAAGAGCAATATGATAATCTTGAACGTAAAAAGGAGCTTATAAAAATTGCTGAAGACAATAAAGACAACGATGACTTTAAGGCTACAACTCCACTTATGAAAAAGATCCAGGCAGACTGGAAAAAAGTGGGACATGTACCTAGAAAAGATAGCGATAAGGTTTGGAAGCAGTTTAAAGCTGCTTGCAACCATTATTTTAATAGAATGCACGAGAACAGCAATGAAGAGAATGCTGAAGAAATGAAAGCATTTGAGCAGAAAAAAGAAATGTTGGATTCTCTTAAATCTTTTGAATTCTCTGGAGATAAGAAAACAGATCTTCCAAAGATCAAAACTGCAATAGAAGAATGGAAGAATATTGGTAGAGTTCCTTTTAATAAGCGCTTTATTGAAGGTAAATTCAACAAACTTTTAGATCAATTATTTTCGAAACTTGATGTGAGCAACACCAAGGCTGAAATGATGAAATATGAGAATAAGATTCAGGCTTTAAATGATGCTGACGATGAGAAAAAACTTAGAAATGAACATTATTTCTTAAGTAAAAAAGTAGAAGAAACCAAAGCTGAAATTAGACAATTAGAGAACAACTTACAATTCTTCTCCAATGTAAACGAAGATAATCCATTGGTAAAAGAAGTTCTTAAGAATATTGAAAATCATAAAGAAGATCTTAAGATCTGGAAAGAGAAACTGAAAGCGGTAAAATCTCTTTATTAAATAAACTTTAAATAACAAATCAGACTTTGTAAAAGCTTCTATAAATTTCTATATGAAATGAAGGAGGCAACTTACAAAGTCTGATTTGTTTTATTTAAGGATAAAATTTTCAACTTTTGAAGAATCTTCAACACTCTGATGTTTATTCTTTTAAAAATAAATTAAAGCGTTTTAGCTTCGTTCCAAAAAACATCCATTTCTGCCAGACTCATATCGCTTAAAGGTTTGTTCATTTCTGCTGCTTTTACTTCTAAATATTGAAACCTTTTTATGAACTTCTTATTGGTTCGTTCTAAAGCATTTTCAGGGTTGATATTCAAGAATCGGGCATAGTTTACCATAGAAAAGAGAACATCGCCAAATTCGGCTTCCATTTTATCCTTGTCATTGGTATCTATCTCATGTTGCAACTCCCCTAACTCTTCCTGCAACTTTTCAAACACCTGTTGCGGCTCTTCCCAATCAAAGCCTACCCCTTTTACTTTTTCCTGAATTCTGCTAGCTTTTACCATTGCCGGTAAAGATTTAGGAACTCCTTCCAAAACACTTTTTTTGCCTTCTTTCAGTTTTAATTTTTCCCAGTTTCTTTTTACTTCTTCCTCATCCTCTACTTTAACATCTCCATAGATATGTGGATGTCTACTAATCAATTTTTCGCAAATTGAATTCGCTACATCAGCAATATCAAAATCTTTAGTTTCACTTCCAATCTTAGCGTAAAAAACAAGGTGTAAAAGAACATCTCCCAACTCTTTTTTGATCTCCTCCTGATCTTTATCTAAAATAGCATCACCTAACTCATAAACCTCTTCTATGGTTAAATGTCTGAGAGATTCCATAGTTTGTTTTTTATCCCAAGGGCACTGCTCTCGCAGTTCATCCATAATGGTTAAGAGTCTATCAAACGCTAAAAGTTGGTCTTTTCTAGAATTCATGTTTTAAGTTTTTTAGATGTCAGTTGTTGTGTTCCTATCAAAAATATAATTTGTATTAGAAATGTCAGGTTGAGCGGAGTCTCGAAACCTTGTTTTAAGGCTAAAAATTTTTCCAATGCGCATTAAAAGATAAGGTGAAATGACAAAAACTAAATACTGACCTCCTAAGATTTTTGTAAAAATACAACTGTATGTAATTTCTTCCTTTAAAAAGGAAAATATTCTTGGAATTAAAAAAGCAGCTTTAAATTATAAAGCTGCTTTTTTAAATATTGTAATATCAATACTATTCTTCTTCGTCTGAAGCTTTTTCTTCTCCTTTAGAAAAATCGGTAAAATCATTTTCTATCAATAGATTATACCATTGTAATACTTTTTTAATATCGCTTTGGTAAACTCTTTCTACATCATAGTCTGGAAGAATTTCAGAAAAATAAGCTTCTAATTCTTTTTTTGAAGATTTATGGTCTATAGCTTTCTTTCCGTCTTCTTTTTCAGATATCTTTTGAAAGATCTCTCCTAAAGGCACTTCTTCTGTATAGGTATAAATAGCTATTTCGCTAAGTAAACTCACATTATTACGCACATTAACAGCGATCTTCTTTCCGTCTGTAACAGACTTAGCAACAAAACCTCCTCTTGTTTGTGCAGTTAACTCATATAATCCCGGTTTCCCTGAAATCGATAAAATTTTTTCTAAACCCATACTTCTCTTATAAATTTTGGCTGGCAAATATCATATCTCTTGACTTAATATCAAAAGAATCAACGCCCTTTTTTCATCAATGGAAATCGCATTTTATAATCTGCATGCACCTTTCCTTTGGCGATATTATTAAGTTTTCCTTTAATCAATCTTTTCTTTAAACTCGATAATTTATCAGTGAACAAGATTCCTTCAATATGATCATATTCATGCTGAATTACTCTTGCTGCCAATCCATCATAAGTTTCTCTGTGAGATTTGAAGTTCTCATCCATATATTCTATAGTGATCTTAGGCTTTCTGAAGACATCTTCTCTAACTTCAGGGATACTCAAACACCCTTCGTTAAAAGCCCATTCTTCACCTTCTTCTTCTACTATTTGTGGATTGATAAATGTCTTTTTAAGGTTATTCAATTGTTCCTTTTCTTTCTCATCCATCTCATCATCTTCTGCGAAAGGAGCAGGATCTATCATGAACATACGTATTGGCAACCCAACTTGAGGTGCAGCCAAACCTACCCCATAAGCATTATACATAGTATCCCACATGCTATCTATTAACTCTTCCAATTTTGGATAATCTTCAGGGATATCCTTACATTTTTTCTTTAAAACGGGATCTCCGTATGCTACTATTGATAAAATCATTCTTGTAAAAATTAATACTTTTTAAACTTTCCTTAATTCAACTTATTTATACAAATAAGATTGTAAAATTATGGTAGCGCTAATTTCATCTACCAAAGCTTTATTCTGACGTTTCTTCTTCTTTAGTCCACTATCTATCATGGTTCTTACCGCCATTTTTGATGTAAATCTTTCATCGACTCGTTTAACTTCCATGTCAGGAAATTTAATCGTGAATTTTTTCAGAAATTCTAAAATTACCGGTTCACTTTGAGAATCGGTATAGTCCATTTGCTTAGGCTGTCCCATCAATACCAACTCAACATTTTCTGCAGAAAAGTACTTCTCGAGATAGGCCAATAACTCTGAAGTTGGCACCGTTGCAAGGCCAGATGCAATAATCTGCATCTCATCGGTTATTGCAATACCGGTGCGTTTCACCCCATAATCTAAAGCCATTATTCTAGCCATATCAAATTTTATGCAAATGTAAGGTTTATATACTAATGCTCACAAAAATTGGAGTGAAGCTATTATCTTTGCTCAAAAAATATATCATGACCAATTTAGAAGCAATTATTACAAAAGCCTGGGACGATAGAAGTTTGTTGAGTGAAAAAGAAACTACCTCTGCTATTCGAGAAGTGATTTCACTTTTAGATGTAGGAAAATTAAGAGTGGCAGAACCCACCGCAAATGGATGGCAAGTTAATGAATGGATTAAGAAAGCTGTAGTGCTCTATTTCCCTATTCAGAAAATGGAGACTTTGGAAGCTGGTATCTTTGAGTATCATGATAAAATTCCATTAAAAACAGGATACAAAGAAAAAGGAATTCGTGTAGTACCTAATGCTGTCGCAAGACATGGAGCTTATATATCTAGCGGTGTAATTTTGATGCCTAGTTATGTTAATATTGGTGCTTATGTAGATGAAGGAACTATGGTTGACACCTGGGCTACCGTGGGAAGTTGCGCACAAATAGGTAAGCATGTTCACTTAAGTGGTGGTGTTGGAATTGGCGGTGTGTTAGAACCTTTACAAGCAGCACCGGTTATTATTGAAGACAATGCTTTTATAGGTTCTCGATGTATTGTAGTTGAAGGTATACGAATTGAAAAAGAAGCTGTTCTTGGAGCTAATGTGGTACTTACAGGTTCTACTAAAATTATAGACGTAACAGGAGATGAACCTAAAGAGCTTAAAGGCTACGTACCTTCTCGTTCTGTAGTTATTCCAGGAAGTTATACAAAGAAGTTTCCCGCAGGAGAATTTCAAGTACCTTGCGCACTTATTATTGGGAAAAGAAAAGAAAGCACCAATAAAAAAACATCTCTTAACGATGCACTAAGAGAATATAGCGTCGCTGTTTAAAATATAAACTTTAAGGTTGAAAATACTTATCATACAGATGAAAATGATTGGGGACGTATTAACGTCCTCAATTCTATTTGAAGCATTAAAATCTGAATTTCCAGATGCCGAGCTTCATTATTTGATCTATAAGCATACAAGACCTGTAATAGAAAACAATCCATTTATAGACAAACTCATCATTTTTGATCCAGGTTTACACAAGTCTGCTAAAGGCTTGATCCATATGATACATACAGTTAAAGCAGAAAAATTTGATGTGGTAATAGATGTATATTCTAAGATAAATTCTGCAGCTATTAGTATGAGAAGTGGAGCTTCAGAAAAAATCTCCTTTAAGAAATGGTATACTAAAAATGCATATTCCAAAAGATTTAGACCTCTAATTAAGTCGGAAACGGAAGCAGGACTTGCCATTGAAAACCGCATGCTTTTATTGAGTGGTATCAATAAGAAGTTTCCAAAAGCTTTAAAACCTAAACTCTACTTAACTTCAAAAGAGAAAGAAAAAGCTAAAATGGTGTTGACAGATCACGGAATAGACTTCAACCAAACGCTATATATGATTGGTATTTTGGGAAGTTCAGAAAGTAAATCTTACCCTAAGCCATATATGGCTATGATATTGAATTATATTGTTGCTCAAACCCATGCCCAACTAATTATAAATTTTATTCCTTCACAGAAAGAGAGTGTATTAGAAATTTTAGAATTGTGTGAGCCACAAACCAGAGCCCATGTAAATCTTTCTATTTATGGCAAGGATCTTAGAGAATTTATGGCGCTAACAAGTTTCTGTACTGCACTTATTGGAAATGAAGGCGGTGCCGTTAACATGGCTAAAGCGCTGGATGTACCTACCTTTTCCATATTTAGTCCTCAAATTAATAAAGCAGACTGGAGTTTATATGATGACGGAATTAAAAATGTAGGCGTTCATCTTAATGATTATAGACCAGAACTGTTTATCGAAAAAGATAAAAAAGATCTCAAAAAGGAAGCCTATCAATGGTACTGGATTTTTAAACCAGACTTTATCTATCCAGATTTAAAATTGTTCTTAGATAGGAATCATTAAATAAGATCCGTAATTAGTTCTACCTTTTTAGTAATCCCATGTGGAGTAAAGATCATTTTTTCCTTTCTGGTTTTTTCACGAATCTTCCTATTAAACTCTAGAGCCTCCTCATTAACATAACCTCGTTCATGATCTAAATGCACACAGATTGCAGAATATCGTATTTGCTTAGAATTGATACCAAGATTGAATAGGCGTTCACCCATTTCTCTATCCTCACCACCGTACTGCATTCGTTCATCAAACCCGTTTACTTTCATAATGTCGCTTTTCCATCCACTAGAATTATGTCCGTTCCAACTAGCGTTGGTAGGTGTGATTTTATTTAAGATCTTACAGGTAATTTTTCCAGTAGATAGCTTTTTATTATTCATGTTAACAGCCGTATTCTTTCTATTCCATTCAATATCAAAACAGCGTTGTTGTTTAATATCATCTTGAGATATTTTTTCTGAAAGATCTAATGGCAGTTTGCAATATCCTCCGGAAAGAAAATAACCCTTTTGGCGTTGATGAAAATGGGTAGTGAGAAAATCTTTTCTTGGAATACAATCACCATCTGTCATTACTATATATTCTGCACGACAGGATAATAATGCTTTGTTTAAAATTTTTGTTTTCTGAAAGCCATTATCCTCATGCCAGACATGAGATATTTTAAATTGAGAGTTTTCGCTAAACTCCTCAATGAAATTACATGTATCTTTTGAAGAGCCATCGTCTGCAATTAGAATTTCAAAATTTTTATATTCCTGATTTTCAAAACCAATTAGAGACTTACGTAACCATTCTACAGAATTGTAAGTACTAATAATGACAGAAATTTCCGGATTAATCATACTATGGTTTAAATTTGCTTTTTAACATATGCTTCCTTTTTATCCTATTTTGAAAATCGACGGTATACTTCCACATTTTATTAAAAATATCTTCTGATGATTTATTAATTAATTTAGAGTATTCATCTGCCATAATTTTCACCATTTCCTTTTTAGGAGTAAGCCTACTGAAATTTTTTAACCGTTCTTGTTCAGATAACTTTTTAAAGTTCATTCTATTTAAGTCTACCAAAAAGAACTTATAGTCACCATTATTTATTTGAATTAAAGTATTTCCAGGGGAATGATCTAAAAATAAAATCTTCTTTTCATGTAAGGAGTAGGTGAAATGAGTAAAAGCTCTCAAAATTTTCTCATGATCTGGATAATTAGGGTTTGTAACTAACTCCCTATATGTTAAATCATAAGGAAGATGTTCACTTACGTAATAACTATCTTTGAAAAGAAATGATGAGTTATTTTCAGCAAAAGCGATGGGAGCAGGTGTTCCTATCCCTTTTGCAATTAAATGTTCAGCGTAATTAAAGGATCTTTCGGCTTTAGATTTTCTGAAAAATTTATAAGCAATGCGGTTTATAAAATTAGGCTCCTTAAAAGATTTAATATTTATCTGCTTATGATCAAGTTGAAATATTTTGATTGTATTCCTATCCCCATTTCCAAATAATTTACCTTGATTATTGGAAAAATTACTGATAAGCTCTTCAACTTTAGACTGCTGATTCTTATATGAATCAGAAAAAACTGCTTTCATACGACAAAGTTAGCATAACTTCAGAATTATTATAATTGAAAACCTTGTTAAATTATAAAAAAAATTAATTTAGCAGAATGAAAATTTTACACGTTTCAACTATTATAGAGTGGCGAGGTGGCGATAATCAGATGCTCACAACGTATTCTATTTTAAAATCACATCAGGATTTACAACAATTTATTTTTTGCCCAGAAAATTCTATTTTAGAGAAGAAGTGTATTGAAGAAGCTATTCCACATTTCACAGCTTCTCGAAATGCAAAATATTCTATAGCTTTCATTAAAAAATTATATCAAATAATCAAAAATGAACAAATAACCATTTTACATTTACATGACTCTAAAGCTTTTACTATGAGTTTATTTATTGTCAACTTCTTTCCACAACTAAAACTGGTTTATTCTAGAAAGCGAAATAACAAAATTCATAAGAACTTCTTTAAAACTTTAAAATACAACCATAATCGAATTAATAGAATTGTATGTGTATCTCAGGCAGTAAAAGATGTTCTAAAACCTGTACTTAATGAAGAAAGTAAAGCACAAGTTATTTATGATGGAATAGATGTCGATAAATTTACCAGTTCTAAAAGTACCGGGATTCTACGTTCCACTTACTCAATACCTAAAGATGTCCTTATTATAGGTAATATAGCAGGCTTAACTAAGCAAAAAGATCTTTTTACCTTTCTTGATACCGCCAAAATCATATTAAATCAAACTAAAAAAGAATTAAAGTTCCTAATTATAGGACAAGGAAACTTAGAAGCAGAACTAAAAAACTATACTAAAGAATTAGGTATACAAAACGAGGTGATTTTTACAGGGTTTAGAAATGATGTCCCAAAAATATTACCTGAGTTGGATTTATTTCTACTCTCTTCCGAAACCGAAGGTTTGCCTTTATCAATAATGGAAGCATTTGCTTGTAAAGTGCCCGTAGTTGCTACGGCCGCTGGAGGAATAGGTGAGGCAATAACCAATGGGATTACCGGGATGATATCTCCTGTGAAAAATCCTGACTTACTTGCAGCCAACACCTTAAAACTTATAAATAATCAAGAATTAAGAGACAAAATTGTTTCCGCAGCATTTGAGGTTGTAAATGCTAAGTTCAATCTAAAAATTATGGAGAAGGAATATTATAGCTTATACAAAAGTTTGGATTAAAGAAAAACTTCTTTAATCCAAGCTTCTCTTCTATATTTTGATTTTATAGACTCCGGAACATCTAAAGTTCTCTGTTCCAGAAATCTGATTGGTATTATCGGTTTCAACGGGTTAATAACTAAAATATTTTCCGGTTTATAAAAATCGTAATTAACTATTGATTGATTTGAAGTAATAAGCTTTTTACCATAGCCTAATGCCTCAAAAACTCTAAAACTCAGACCATGTTGATCCTCTTTTTGAATATCTAATAATACCTCAGCTTCCAAAATATATGTATGGACTTTTTCCAAACTCCAATAATCCTTAACAATTTCTATCAATTTTGTAGAAATAGGTTTTTCCTTTCTTATTACTATTTTATATGGATAATTAAAATCATTTAATTGCATCGCTATTTTTGAAAATATTAGAAATCGTTTATCATATGACGAAATATTGAACAAACCATATCCTCTAATATTCTCAAAATTATCAAAAGGAATAAAATTAGTAATAAAATGGAAATTATATTTTTTTACATCATCCAATTCATAACTATAAACTTTATCAAATAAATCGATATTTTCTTTCTGATTAGGGAACGAACTCAAAGAATCAAAAAAATATGTAATAAGCTTATCAGTCTTAGATTTTAAATACAATAAAAGTTGCCTTGAAAGTTTATCGGGCCTTATAATAAGAATTGTATCTTGTATTGATTCACCCTCAAAACGAGATATAATTTCTTTTTCGATAAATTCCTTTTTTATATTTCTACCAGAAAACATCTTCAAAAAAATATTTTTTGAGCGTTGTGTTATATTAGAATACTTAAATGATATTTGAGCTGTATTTATATACTGAACTTCCAAGTCCGATTTATCAGAAACTTTTTCTACTAGAGAATCAATATATCCAAAAGAAAAGGGTGAAATAATAGAAACTTTCAATGACTCTATTTTTAATTAGAAGTTTTTGATAGGGTAAAAATAAAGAAACTTATTCTTTATTTTATCTTTGACAATTAAAAAGGTAATTACTATAGTGTAATTCATAGAAAATGAAAGGTGCTATTATTTATAGATAATAATAAAGCCATTATTATCCTTAAGCTCTTAAATATACTATGATATAATTATTTCAAGTTAATGATTTTTCTGAAAATCAATTTTATAAATCATCTTAGCATTATTTAAATAAAAGAACTAAATTTTAATATTATTCATAAGATTACAAATCTAAACAATAAGGTATGGATCAATGATAAAATTTAAGATAAAGATATTGATATCAACATACAAAAGATCATCAAACTTAAGTGTGAACTGAAAAACTAAAAATTACACAAACCGCTTTATAACCTTAAATAAATCTATTAAATCATTAAGTTAAAATGAATATTCTTCATCTTTCTGCTATTAGAACCTGGGGAGGTGGCGAAAATCATATTTTTAATCTAGTGAAGGAATTTAGGAAGTCTTCTTCAGAAGATATCAATATTGTTCTTTGCCTTAAAAATTCTGAACTTCACCAGCAGTTAAAATCTGAAGGTTTAACTCATAGCACCTCAAATTTAAGCTTAAAAATAGATCCCAGATTTAGCGGTAAGATAATTTCAATTTGTAAAAAAGAAAAAATTGACCTGATTCATATCCACGATTCTACAGCGTTAACCTTAGCGATTATTGCAGATAAGCTTTACAACTTACCTCCTTTCATTTTAAGTAAGAAAACCTCTTTTCCTATTAAAGATCGCAGGCAAACACTTTACAAATACAACTACTCTAAAATAAAGAAAATCCTATGTGTATCTGAAGAAACTAAGAGAGTAACTTCAAATTCTATTTTAGATAAAGAAAAATTGGAAACGGTTTATCATGGAACCAACTTATTTCCCCAGAATCATCAAACTTCATTTAATTTAAAAGAGCGACTTGGATTAAGTGCTGACAAAATTCTTATTGGAAATATTGCAAATCATATTAGAGCAAAAGATCTGGATACCTTGATCAACGTTTTAGATTTATTGATAAATTCCAAGAATCGATTAGAATTTCATTTTATTCAAATTGGAAAGCATAGTAAAAGAACAGAAGCGCTATTGAAAAAAGTAAAATTTTTAGAACTGAACGATCATATTAGTTGTTTGGGCTTTTTACCAAATGCCTCTCAATTAATATCTCAATTTGATATTTCGCTAATGACCTCTCAAAGCGAAGGAGTTCCTCAATTTATTTATGAATCTTTTTTATATAAAACTCCTGTGGTGAGCACCAAGGTCGGAGGTATCCCTGAGATCATTAAAAATGGAGAAAATGGCTTTTTAGCACCGGCGCATGACCATATTAAAATTGCAAATGCGCTTATAACTTTATCAGACGATGTATCTTTGCAAGAAAATTTTGTTCGTCGTTCCTATAAATTACTGTTAGAATCATTTTCTACAGAGATTATGGCTCAAAAAACGATGGATAACTATAAAAAAGTAATACATGGAAAATATCAAACAGGAAATAGAAATCTGTCTTGAAATTCTAAAAAAAGGAGGTCTTATACTCTACCCAACAGATACGGTATGGGGAATTGGCTGTGATGCTACCAACGCTGAAGCTGTAGATAAAGTTTATAAGCTAAAAAAACGCAGTGATAGTAAGGCGATGATCTGTTTAGTAAATAGCTTAAGAATGTTGGAGCAGTATGTAGATCAGGTTCCAGATGCTGCTTATCCAATTATAGAACACTCCTCTAAACCTACCACCATTATCTATGATAATCCTTTAAGAGTAGCAAATAATCTCGTGGCTCCAGATGACACTTTAGGGATTAGAGTTACAAAAGATAAATTTTGCGAGCAACTCATCTATCAATTTAGAAAACCTATAGTTTCTACATCTGCCAATATTAGTGGAGACCCAACTCCAAATTCTTTTTCTCAAATTACTCCCGAAATTTTAAAAGGTGTGGACTATGTAGTAAATTTGCACCATTCTAAAAATACAGGTCCTCCTTCGGCTATAATTAAATTAGGCAACGACAGATCTGTAAAAGTGATACGCAAATAGACATGCCCAATAATAAGAATTACAGCCAAGCACTTCAACATCCTATATTTAAAATAATTTCGCAGGCTTCTGCCGAGTTAAAGATGGATAGTTATGTTATTGGTGGTTTTGTTAGAGACCTTTTACTAGAACGTGGAGAACATAAAGATATAGACATTGTAGCCATTGGCAGCGGCATAGAATTAGCTAAAAAGGTTTCTTCACTTCTGGAGCACAAACCTAAAGTACAGATCTTCAAGAATTATGGTACAGCAATGCTTCATGCTTTTGATATGGAGATTGAATTTGTAGGTGCCAGAAAAGAGAGTTATAATCTAGATAGTAGAAAACCTTTAGTAGAAGATGGGACTTTAGAAGATGATCAGGACCGTAGAGATTTCACTATAAATGCATTGGCATTAAGTCTTACCAAAAATAACTTTGGAGAACTTTTGGATCCTTTTAATGGATTGGAAGATCTAAAAACTCAACTCATAAAAACTCCACTAGATCCAGATATCACGTATTCTGACGATCCTTTGCGAATGATGAGAGCCATTAGGTTTGCAACTCAGTTAAATTTTAAAATAGAAACTGAATCTTTAGAAGCAATTACCAGAAATAAGGATAGAATAAAGATCATATCTGGAGAACGAATTGTAGAAGAGATCAACAAAATACTTCTATCAGAAAAACCTTCTGTAGGCTTTGCTTTATTGCACAAAACCCAGCTATTACCTATTATCATGCCTCAGCTTACCGCTTTAGAAGGTATTGAAGAAATAGAAGGGCAAAAACATAAAGATAACTTCTGGCATACGCTGGAGGTGGTAGATAATATTTCAGAAAACACAGATAATCTTTGGCTTAGGTGGGCAGCCTTACTTCATGATATAGGAAAAGCGCCCACTAAGAAATTCCATAAAAAGATTGGATGGACTTTTCACGGACATGAATTCGTGGGTGCCAAAATGGTATACAAACTTTTTAAACATATGAGACTTCCTCTAAATGAGAAGATGAAATATGTGCAGAAATTAGTATTGATGAGCTCCCGCCCTATCGTAATTGCAGATGAAAAAGTAACAGATTCTGCAGTACGTAGACTGGTTTTTGACGCTGGCGAAGAGATTGAAGATCTTATGACTCTTTGTGAAGCAGATATCACTACCAAAAATCCAAAACGCTTCAAAAAATATCATAACAATTTTAAGAAGGTTAGAACAAAGATTAAGGAAGTTGAAGAAAGAGATCACGTAAGAAACTTTCAGCCACCTATTTCTGGAGAAGAGATCATGGAAACTTTCAATCTTAAACCATCTCGTGAAATTGGGATGATTAAAGATGCAATAAAAGAAGCTATTTTAGAAGGTGATATCGCCAATGAATATGATGCTGCCAGAAATTATATGTTTAAAAAAGGAGAAGAATTAGGACTAAAACGAGCTTAATTTCTAATCTAATATTGATTTTCGGTTTTTATAATACTACAAGAAATGTATAGAAAATTTGTAAAAGTATCACTTGCCCTGGTTTACTTAGTAATAATTGCCGGAGCTTTGGTTAGAATGACTGGATCTGGAATGGGTTGCCCAGATTGGCCAAAATGCTTTGGATACTATATCCCTCCTACCGAAGTTTCAGAAATTGAATTTAAGCCGGAACATGATTACAAAAAAGGTCAGGTTATAATTGTAGAGGAAGCTTTGCAGGTAGCATCTAAAGATTTTAAATCTGGATCACAATACTCCGAAACAAATTGGAATGCATATACCAAGCATGACTATGCTATTTTCAATCCTTGGCATACTTGGGTTGAATATATGAATAGACTCGCAGGTGCTTTGGCTGGAATTGTTATTTTGATCATGGCTGTGCTTTCTTTCTCTAAATGGAGGATCAAAAAGAGAATCACTTTACTTTCTTGGCTTACGGTATTTTTAATGGGCTTTCAAGCTTGGCTTGGTGCTACCGTAGTTTACTCTGTACTTTCTCCAGTTAAGATCACCGTACATATGTTAATGGCACTAGTAATAGTCGCAATTTTGATTTATCTAATGCAATTGACAACCTTAAACACTTTATCAAAATTTAAAAAGAGAAGTTTTCAAAACCTGATGATCTTCGCCATTCTATTCACACTGGTACAAATTACTCTAGGAACTCAGGTAAGACAATTAATAGACGATCAGGTAAAAATGTTAGGATATGGCACCAATCAGCAATGGCTCGCAAATCCTTCGATCACCTTTTATGTTCACCGCTCTTTTTCCATCTTAGTATTATTAGTAAATCTAATATTGTGGTGGCAAAATAGAAAATTAGCACTCGGATTTAATAAGATGAATTGGATTCTTATCTTAATTTTTGTTGAAATCCTTACCGGAATGGCTATGTATTATCTAGATTTCCCTATCTTATCTCAACCCTTACACCTTGTAATTGCCACCCTCCTATTTGGGTTTCAATTTTATGTATTATTGGAGGTTTTCCGTGCTCCAATAAAGTCTAAAAGTTTGTAACTTTGCATGCTCAAAAAAATATAAATTATGATTTACCGGTTTAGAGTTATTTTGGATGCTGAAGAAGATGTTTTTAGAGATATCGAACTTTTAGAAGAAAGTACTTTAGAAGATTTCCATAACTCCATAATCAATGCATTCGGGTTTGATGGTTCAGAAATGGCCTCATTTTATATAAGTGATGACACTTGGAATCAAGGTGAGGAGATCTCTCAATTCGATCTTTCTGATGAAGAAGGTTCTATCAGATTAATGAATGAAACTACTTTAGATTCTGTAGTTTCAGAATCTCAAACCAAACTTATCTACGTGTATGACTTTTTAAGCATGTGGACTTTCCTTATAGAACTTGCTGAAATTGCAGAGCCGGAAGATGGTAGAGATTATCCAAATTTGATGTTTGTTCACGGACAAATTCCTATGGAAGCTCCGGATAAAGAGTTTGTAGCCGAAAAAGATGGTTTTGATGATGACGATTTTGATGATGATTTTGATCTTGAAGATTACGATGACCTTCCTTTTGATGATAATTGGAATTAAGCTTTCAAAACATTAAATCTTTAATTTATAGGATTGAAAACTGATATCCTAGCTCTAAATTATTTTTATTAGCACGACATTTAACCTCTCTGTTAAACCGTTTCTTACACCTAAAAAATGATCAACTTATATAACGCTCAAATTGAATCTCTTTCTATTCACCGTGTTGGTAATAAAAGTAGAAATGAAAATATCTTCTTATCTGCTGAGCCATTTCATTTAAATGATGAAATCACTCCGCTTATAAAAGAATATTTTCTGAAGCCTTTTAGAGAAAAAGAAGAGAATTATTATCAGTTCTTTCACGAGACCGATCTTGAGTTTAACGAGTTGTATAATTTTACCAATCAGATCTTTGATAATCCTGCTTCTGTACATGAAGTTTCAAAGAAGATCAATACATTATTGTTTGAGCAATCTTCACATCCACACATAAAAAGTGGGGAAGTATATATTGTATACTTTGAGAATATGATGTTAGATAATGAAAAAACCTCTGCCATAGGAATCTTTAAATCTGAGTTGAAGCATGATTTTCTTCAATTTCAAGAAAAAGGAAGTGTGCTAGAAATGATCATTCAGCAAGGGATAAATCTTAATAAATTAGATAAAGGCGCTCTTATCTTCAATAAAAATAGAGAAGAAGGTTACAAGATACTTTCGGTAGATTCTAACAAATACGACACTAAATACTGGTTAGAGAATTTCTTAGGAGTAGATGTACTGGCAGATGAGAATTTTTATACTAAGAAGTATTTAAAATTCTGTCAGAACTTTGCAAAAGACGTGGTGTTGCCTGCGGAAGACAAAAAAGAAGAGGTTATGTTCATGAACCGAAGTGTAGATTACTTCGCTAAGAATGACTCTTTTGAAGAAACCAACTTCTTGAATTCTGTAATAGACAATCCCGATCTTATTCCTGAATTTAAAAATTACAAGACCGAGAAAGCTCCAAAATATAAAATTGAAGATCTTACAGAATTCCCAATTTCAAATTCGGCAGTAACTGCTTCTAGAAAGTCTATTAAGAATACTATCAATCTTGATACTCATATTCAGATCAGGATGGATTTCATCAACCCAGAATCTGCAGAGAAATTTGTAGAAAAAGGATGGGATGAAGAAAAACAAATGTATTACTACCTTGTTTATTTTAACAAAGAAGAAAAAAGCTAAATTACCTTAGCAGTTTCATATTTACATCTTCATAGTTTCTACGCACAAAATCTAAGGCAGTTCTAAGAATTTGCCCCATGGTTCTTGCTCTTTTAAATTTTACATCTCTGGTAAAGTTGTAAAGATCTTTTCTGAGCGTGCGAACATTTTCTTGCGTAGAAACATGATCATTGATCATACATCTAATCAACTCTTTAAATCTGGTATGAGCGTTGATCATTCTTTTAGCCAATAAGGAGCGTTCTTCTCTTCTGTATTGTTCTATAGAATCATCCTGAAGTTTTTCTGTAACCAGCTGTACCATTTTAAAATTCTCTTTAAAGAATTGTGGTCTGTACACTTTCAAATTCCCTTCATAACATTGTTGATCGAAATCTATAGCTCTAATGGTATATTCTACATGGTCAAAATCATGTGTTGGAATCACTACATAATTATAAGCTCTCATATCTCCTAGCAATCGCACCATACAACGTTCATTAAACTTCACAAACTGTTTTGCAATTTGCGTTTTTGCCCGATCATCACAAAGAGGTAACTCTTCTTCAATAAAAACGTCTCCAGGAATTCCAGCGATGTGCTCTTCGATTAAAGTGTCTTTATAAACCAAGAAATTAATACGGTGTGGAGATAAAATATGCTCTATTTCTAGTCCGTAGATCCTTGAAGAATCGGCTAACTTCACATAGAAATAGGTAAAACTATCATTCAGAATATTTCGCACTTTAATTCTGAAGGGTTTGGAATTTCCGAAGGTGCAATAGTCTATGGCATCTATATTTAAAGATTCCAAAGAGTCATCGCTTCCATCTGAATGCAGTATAGTGTATACATGTTTTAAAGAATCGTCAATTTCCTTACGCTCACTATCAGAATAATAACAACGCACCCACAAAGTATCTTCGTCATGACGGTCAAATACGGTAACACAACCTGCAAATCTTAATAGATCATCATAAAATACAGGGATCTTAGTGTTTCTGTTATATTTTGCGAGATAAGCATTAAAACGTTCATTGACGGGAAATGAAGGTTTTTTCCTTGACATTAATTTTTCTTCCATGTAAGCGATTTTTCCAAAAATAAGATTTCTCCTTCACTTCTGCTGTAACAAAACGTTAACTTAGTCGTCAAATGTTAAAATCAAGTATACTTTGGATACAATTCTAACTCTTCAACATCTCACTAAAAAATACGGTGCTCTAACTGCGGTTAATGACCTTTCTTTTACAATTCAAAAAGGAAATGTATACGGAATTTTAGGTCCTAATGGTAGTGGAAAATCTACTACTTTAGGAATGGTCTTAAATGTAGTAAACAAAACCAGTGGAGAATTTTTCTGGTTTGATGGAAAAGACTCTACTCATGAAGCGCTTAAAAAGGTAGGAGCCATTATAGAACATCCCAATTTCTATCCTTATATGACGGCTGTTCAAAACTTGGCATTAGTGTGCAAGATTAAAGGAGTAGATCCGGTTAAGATTCAGGAAAAACTTCAAATTGTAGATCTTTTAGATAGAAAAGATAGTAAATTCAAAGCCTTTTCTTTAGGGATGAAGCAACGTCTAGCTATAGCCTCTGCCCTTTTAAATGATCCTGAAATTTTAATTCTAGATGAACCAACAAATGGATTAGATCCGCAGGGAATTCATCAAATACGAGAGATCATTAGAAGAATAGCATCTACAGGAACAACTATTCTTTTAGCATCTCACTTATTGGATGAAGTTGAAAAAGTTTGTTCTCATGTTGTTATCATTAGAAAAGGTATAAAATTGTATAGCGGTCGTGTAGATGAAATGAATGCCAGCCACGGGTTCTTTGAACTAAAAGCTGCAAATATGGAACACTTAGAAAAGATATTATTAGAGCATCCCTCTATAGAAAAAGTCACAAATTCTGAAGGTATGATTACAGCTATTCTTAATGAGCCTATGGATGCTGAAATGATGAATAAATATGTATTTGATAAAGGCTTAACATTGTCATTTCTTAACAAAAGAAAAGAAAGCCTGGAAGAACAATTCCTTCAATTAACCAAAGAAAACTCATAGTACATGTTACGACTTTTAAATATAGAACTTCATAAATTAAAATATAGTCGTTCGGCCAAGATCCTTACTATTACCTATTTTGTTCTCATCACATTTATCGCGCTTATTGCATCTATAGAATTTGACCTAGGTAATATTCATTTTAGATTGGCAGATCAGGGAATCTTCAACTTTCCTTTTATCTGGCATTTTAATAGCTATATAGCTGCTTTACTAAAACTTTTTCTTGCCATCGTAATTGTTTCGATGATGTCTAATGAATATAGCAATAGAACTTTAAAGCAGAACCTTATTGATGGATTGAGTAAGAAGGAATTTGTTTTATCGAAATTTATAACTGTAGTTCTTTTCTCTTTAATTTCTACACTCTTCCTTTTTATAGTTTCACTAATACTGGGATATTCCTTCTCAGATTATACCGAGATTTCTATTGTTTTTTCTGATCTAGAATATCTTTTGGGATATTTCATAAAATTGGTTGGATTCTTCTCTTTCTGTATGTTCTTGGGTATTCTTATAAAACGCTCTGCCTTTGCTTTAGGCTTTTTGTTTATATGGTGGATTGCTGAGAGTATTGCTTATGGAGTATTAAAATGGAAACTCTTTAGAGATTCTGATATAGCTGATAAAATAGCCCAATTTTTTCCGTTAGAGTCTATGAGTAATTTGGTGGTAGAACCATTTTCTAGACTAAATGTGATCAAGACTGCTGCAACTCAAATAGGATCTGAATTAGATAAAGACTATGGAGTTCATTGGTATCAATTATTAATTGTAATACTTTGGACATGCATATTTGTTTTCTTGTCTTATAAACTTTTACAAAAAAGAGATCTATAAACCTGAAAACAATTTCAACAATTAAAATAATTCTATTATTTACACTTCTTTTTATTGGAAGCTGCTATATTGAAATAACAGCACAATCTGGGATTAATGACTGTTCTGGCGCTATAAAAATCTGTGGAGATGAAGTTATATCTAGTAATGCCCAAGGTATCGGAATTCAAGAATTAAATGGAACGAATAATTGCGGCAGTTTTGAGCACAACAGTCTATGGCTTGAAATAGAAATTACAAAAGCAGGCACATTAGGGTTTGACTTGATTCCTTCCAACACCAGTTTAGGTGTAGATTATGATTTTTTTATTTTTGGACCAAATGTCACCTGCGGAACTCTAGGTTCTGCGATACGCTGCTCCACTACGAATCCATACGCATCCAACGGTACAAATAATCACACCGGAATGAATGAGACTGAAACCGATACCGGTGAAGGTCCTGGTCCAGATGGAAATGCTTATATTAAGTCTTTAGATGTTTTACCGGGAGAATCCTATTTTATAGTAATTGATAGACCTTTTGGATCAAGTCCTTTTGATCTTAAGTGGACAGGTTCTGCCACTATTGGCGGCTCTCCATTTCCGGATGGCCCTAACATCAATAAACCGAATAATCTTTATACATGTAACTCTTCTGGAATAGCAGAATTTGATCTAAAGCAAAATAATGCAGCTATAACTTCTCAAAATAACACCACCTTAACTTACCATGAATCTCTAGCAGATGCAACAGATAATTTGAATCCTATACAAGGGAATTATAGTAGTAATCTTCCTGTGAAAAAAATCTTTGCCCGGGTGGAGAATAATTTTAACGGTTGCTCTAAGATCACAGATTTTGAGGTTATAATTGAAGATGGCCCGATCATTAAACAGGGAATCACAATTGAGCGATGTGACCTTGATAACATAGGAAATCTTGATTATTATTTGACAGATTATAACACAGAAATACTGAATGGTCTTACTGCCCTCAATTATCATATTCAATTCTTTATCAGTGTTTTAGATGCGCAAAACAATATGAATCCGGTTCCTTCTATCTACAATTCTGAAGGGAATGAAATTTTATACGCAAAGGTGTGGGAAAATGGGAATCCCAATTGTTACAATATTTCAGAAATTGAACTTATAAGAAATACTCCTCCTGTAATCGAAGACTTTTCATTAGTACAATCTCAGATAAATGCCAATAATAATTCTTTCACTTTAAATATTCCAAATGCTGAAAATTATGAATTTGCCATAGGTAATGTGAACGGTCCTTATCAGAGTAGCACTACATTTAATAATATTAGTTCAGGGTTTCAAACTTTATATATTAAAGACTTAAAAGGTTGTGCAATAATTAATTCTGAAATAGCCGTAATTGGTTATGACAACTTCTTCACTCCAAATAATGACGGGATTAACGATTTCTGGCAAATTAAGGGTATTTCACCTGTCAATGCCTCCCAAAATAGTATTCAGATTTATGACAGGTATGGAAAATTACTTCAAAATTTAAACGCTTCAGAAAAAGGTTGGAATGGAGAATTCAATGGGAAATTAATGCCTGCAGGAGATTACTGGTTTAGAGTCCAATTGAGGAATCAACAGGAATTTACAGGTCATTTTTCGCTCGTTAGGTAAACTTTTCCATATTGATTTAGGTACAATAATTGCGTATTTTCGTGGAGCTAAGAAAAAGAGATTCATGAAATTCAATATACAGTCAGATTACAAACCTACAGGTGACCAACCTCAGGCTATTAAGCAATTGGTTGCCGGAATAAACAAGAACGAACAATATCAAACTTTACTTGGAGTTACAGGTTCGGGGAAGACATTTTCTGTGGCCAATGTGATACAGGATGTGCAAAAACCAACTTTAGTCCTCGCACATAACAAGACCCTTGCAGCTCAGCTTTATTCAGAATTCAAACAATTTTTTCCAGACAATGCTGTAGAATATTTTGTAAGTTATTATGATTATTACCAGCCCGAGGCTTTTATTCCAAGTTCTGGAACTTATATAGAAAAAGATCTCTCTATAAATGAAGAGATCGAAAAACTACGTTTAAGCACTACTTCCTCGCTGTTAAGCGGTAGAAGAGATGTAATTGTAGTAGCATCTGTTTCTTGTTTATATGGTATTGGTAACCCTGTGGAGTTCAAAAAGAATGTGATCTCTATTGAAAAAGATGAGCACATCTCTAGAACCAAACTTCTACATAGACTTGTGCAAAGTTTATATTCCAGAACCGAGGCAGATTTTAATCACGGTAATTTCAGAATTAAAGGTGACACGATTGACATATTTCCAAGTTATGCCGATAATGCGTTTAGAGTACATTTCTTTGGAGATGATATTGAAGAAATCGAAGCTTTTGATCCACAGACCAATGAGATAGTTGAGAAATATGATCGTTTAAATATCTATCCTGCCAACATGTTTGTTACTTCTCCAGATGTCTTGCAAGGAGCCATTCATGAAATTCAAGATGATTTGGTAAAACAAATAGCCTATTTTCAAGATATTGGTAAACATCTGGAAGCGAAAAGACTAGAAGAAAGAACCAATTTCGATTTAGAAATGATTCGTGAATTAGGATATTGTTCTGGAATTGAGAATTATTCAAGATATCTAGATGGTAGATTACCGGGAACAAGACCTTTCTGCTTGCTAGATTATTTCCCAGATGACTATTTAATGGTAGTAGATGAGAGTCACGTAACTATCCCACAAGTTCACGCCATGTTTGGTGGAGATAGATCTAGAAAAGTGAATTTGGTGGATTACGGATTTAGATTGCCGGCTGCTATGGACAACAGACCTTTAAAATTTGAAGAGTTTGAAGCCTTGCAAAATCAGGTGATATATGTGAGTGCGACTCCTGCAGATTATGAACTTCAGAAAACAGAAGGTATCTATGTAGAACAGGTGATTAGACCTACTGGTCTATTAGATCCAATTATTGAGATTCGACCAAGTTTGAATCAGATAGATGATCTTATTGAAGAAATTCATATACGGGCAGAGAAAGATCAACGAGTTTTGGTGACTACGCTTACAAAAAGGATGGCAGAGGAGCTGGATAAGTATCTTTCAAGAATAAATATTAGATGTAGATATATACATTCTGATGTAGATACCTTAGAACGTGTAGAGATCATGAATGACCTTAGAAGAGGAGTTTTTGATGTTCTAATTGGAGTAAACCTTTTAAGAGAAGGTTTAGATTTACCTGAAGTTTCTTTGGTGGCTATCCTAGATGCAGATAAGGAAGGCTTTTTACGTAGTAATAGATCTCTTACTCAAACCATAGGTAGAGCAGCAAGACATTTAGAAGGAAGAGCTATTATGTACGCAGATAAAATCACAGATAGTATGCAGAAAACTATCGATCAAACTAATTACCGTAGAGAAAAGCAGATAGCTTACAACACCAAGCATAAAATAGAACCTAAAGCTTTGGTAAAAGCATTTAATAGTACTCTTATTAAGAAAAAGGAAGAGGCCTATAAAATTGAATCTGCTCCTACTCTAAAAGCTGCCGAAAAAGAAACTGCTTATTTTAGCAAACCACAATTAGACCAAAGAGTTAGAGATAAAAGGAAGGAGATGGAAGCTGCAGCTAAAGATCTAGACTTTATGACAGCCGCTAGACTGAGAGATGAAATTAAAATGCTTCAGGAAAAATCTAAAGCTCTAAACTAAAAATTTTGGTTATTGTCAAAATAAACATTAAACGCGTTAATAATTTACATAAATACCTGAATTACAATAGTATAATTTCATATATTTAATATTCCCTTTTACATTAACGGCTAATTTCATTGACTGTCAAAAACCAGTTCCCGATGAAATATGCATTACTTTTTACGTTTATCCTAAGTATAACTATGGGTTATTCTCAGGTAGGAATTAGCACCGCTAATCCGCAGGCACAGTTAGATATTGTTGCCGGATCACCGGAGAATCCTTCGGTGATCGACGGGATTTTAATTCCTAGAATTGAAAAATTTCCGAGCATCAATCCAGGAATTGCTCAACATGGTATGATGGTGTTTTTAAAAACTTCCAGCCAGCAGTTTCCAATGGGATTCTATTTTTGGAATCATAATTCTCTAAAATGGGAAGCCATTAGTGGTATTTCTGGAAGTAACTTTTATAAACCTGGAACAACTACAAGTCCTAATAATATCACAGATCCCCTCTTTAGAAAAGGTAATATTGGAATAGGGACAGAAGATATTACTGCTAAACTTCAAATTGCTTTAAATGCCACATCAGACATTGCAATCAAGAAAGTATTGGAAATAGATAATAGTAACCCAGCTACAGATAATTTAACTACTTATGGAATTATTAGCGATAACAGAAGTTCTACCAACGGAAATAAATACGGGATCAAGAATAATGTAGGCGGAATAGGTAATGGAATACACTATGGAATTTTTAATGAATCTTATCAGAACAGCGGAACGAATGAAATTTATGGAATTTATAACCGCGTTGGTAAAACCTTTGGCGCTAAGAAAAGTAACTATGGGATATATAATGAAATAGGAACTATAGAGGGACAAGGCACTGTTTATGGAATTTATTCTATTGCTTCTGGAAATAGCAGTGCTAAAGTTTTTGCTGGTTATTTTGCAGGGAAAGTCGGGATTGGTAATTCACCACTTGAAGAATATATATTCCCTGCAGTTAGAGGTAACACCGAGCAAATTCTAAAATTAGATAATACTGGTAATTTAAATTGGTCATATCCACATTTCCAAAATTATATTTCTACAACAAGTGCCACAGGTGACTATGTTATTACAGATGAAGTTGGCACTTTGAGAATAAATAATGAAGTTAATCAGTTAATAATCCCTCCCGCAAACATTAATAAAGGAAGAATTATACGATTGATAGGTTGGGATGCGATAAGTCCTAAAAATCTTATTTTCTCTAACGCAGATAATTTATACGATGTTAGAACAAATTCAATAATTACCACAATAAGTGCTAACCAAATTTACACTATTCAAAGTGCAGGAAATAGATGGATTTTATTAGACAAATACTAAGTACCAAAACATGATTCATATTTACTGGAACTTTTAAAAATGCAACCTATTCAAAATATTCCAATTTAAATAAATCGTATAAGATGAACTTTAGCTTCTACTTTCTTATATAGATTAATTTACCTCTTGTATATGCTGAAGAAATCTTAGAATTACCTAAAGATTCCGATAAAACATATCATCTAATACACAAGGTTACCAATTCACTTCCTTATATTTTATTAAACTCATAGCTTTATGGTTTAAAATATTATTCTGATTTTCAGTATTTGAATATTAAATTCTAACTACACTTAAAGACATCTCGATAGTTATCACCTATTACAAGAAGAGCTTTTGACTCTTTCCGTAATTTTTTGTTATAAAAATTGGCAGTTCCCGATGAAAAGAACTTATTTGATTAATTTTAAGACATAAATCATTAACATGAAACAATTATATTACAGGACACTTTCGTTTTTTAATGTTATAAAAAGCAAAATAGCCTTTTACCCTACTGTTCTAGCTGTTTTTGGCGTGCTGTTCGCCTTCTTTATGATCTATCTTGAGAATCTTGGTATCTCGAAATATTTGATGGACAAAGCACCGGTACTCGTAGTTAATAATGGAGACACTGCACTAACCATTTTAAGTGCTTTAATTTCTGGACTTATCTCTGTAATCGTTTTTAGTTTTTCAATGGTGATGTTACTGTTAAGTCAGGCATCCAGTAATTACTCACCTAGACTACTACCTGGGCTAATTTCAAACAAAAACCATCAGGTTATTTTAGGAACAAACCTTTCTACAATTCTTTATAATATCTTCATACTTTTTACCATTCAGCCTAACGGAGATAAATATCAAATTCCAGGCTTTTCGGTCTTGATAGGAATTATTGCTACGGTAATCTGCATTTATGCTTTTATCTTCTTCATCCATAATATTTCCCAATCAATACAGATCAGTAATATTTTAGAAAAGATATATATTCAATCTAAGAACCGATTAGAAATATTGTTAGAAAAGGAAACTGATTCTGATCAAGACTTCCCAGAATCCGATGATTGGCACGAATATTATTCGGAGAAAAGTGGCTATTTTCAGAATATTTCTACAACCAATCTTACCGATATTTGTATAAACGAGGATACTCAAATTTATATTCTTCCAGTTAAGGGAATGTTTATTCTGAAGGATACTGCTATTATAAAATCAAAGAAGAAATTGGATGAGAATGTCGTAAAGCAAATTTTAGCAAATTTCAATTTTGCGAGAGAAGAATTAGTAGAAGACAATTATGTTTTAGGGTTTAAACAGATTACAGAGATCATTGTAAAAGCTATGTCACCTGGTATTAACGACCCTGGAACAGCACTAAATGCGATTGATTATTTAACCGAATTGTTCGCATTAAGAATGAAAAAGAAGAATATTAATGTTATTAGACGTGATGATTCACCTTATTTGAAAGTCAATACAATATCTTTTGAAGAACTTATCTATCAAGTAATGGCCTCTATAAGAACTTATTGCAAACATGATATTACTCTTACTCATAAACTGTTACTAATGTTCCATTATCTAATCAATCATAAATCATATAATGGGGAATATCGGGATATTGTTTTTAAAGAAGTTAGAAGATTATTACATGATGTGAAAGAAGGGATTTCTAATGAAGAAGATGTGGATAAAATTATGAGACTTGCAGCACATTATAAACTCACACAAAACAATTAACCTAACTAAACTTCAACGTTACAGATGAGATCAAAAATTATAGTATTCACCCAAATATTTATTTTGAGCCTTTTCGGAATGAATGTTTATGCACAGCAAACTGCCTCAAAGAATGTCTCTACATTTACCACAGAAGCACCGCAATTAGATACCATTAGGAAAATTTGGATTTATCTTCCTGAGTCTTATTCAACCAGCACAAGTAAGTACCCTGTATTATACTTACAAGATGCACAAAATTTGTTCGATAAGTCTACCTCTTATGCTGGGGAATGGAGAGTTGATGAAATTCTAGATAGCCTAAAGTTAGATCTAATAGTTGTAGGAATTGAGCACGGAAATGAGAAGAGAATAGATGAATTAACACCATTTCCTAACCCAAAATATCATGGAGGTAAAGCGAACTCTTACTTGAACTTTCTTACTCAAACTCTAAAACCACAAATAGATTCAGCCTATAGAACAAAATCTGATAAAGAAAACACTTTTGTTGGGGGTAGTTCTCTTGGTGGTTTATTCTCATATTATACTCTTTTAAAGCGCCCCGATCTCTTTAGCAAAGCGCTAGTCTTCTCTCCGAGTTTTTGGTTTTCTGATGAGATCAAACCTTTTACAGAAAATATAGATTCTTCAGAGCTAAAGCAAATTGAAATTTATTTTAGAGCTGGTGAAGATGAAGATGAAACTATGGTGCCGCTAATGATGGAAATGGAAAATAGGCTGACAGAAAAAGGATTGAAAACAGATCATTTTAATTTAATGTCTATTCCCGGTGGGCAACACAATGAAGCGGCTTGGTCTAAATTATTTCCTGAAGCTGCCCTTTGGCTTTTGAAGGATTGAATTCTATTTATATATAGTTAAAAAAGAAGATGTCTCTCTATTAGTAAAATCTCCATTCTGAGAACAGTGATAAAAAATTTGTCTAACTTAAAATTTGACAAATCTATTATAACAATAAAGATGCTGAAACAAGTTCGGCATGACGAATCCAATAATGATGTCACCACGAGCGGAGTCGAGGGGTCTATAATAATTATGAATATGTCAATCGTAATTTATTTCAGAATCTCATCAAATTGATAATAAGTTGAAAGATCAAACTCTATATTTTTAAAAATAAAAAACCCATCTCAAATTGCTTTGAGCTGGGTTTTTAAATGGTATTTCTTAAAAATTAATCTTTGTCTAATACAGACACTTTTATATAAGAATCTCCATAAACTGTATGCGTTTGTTTCTTAAAGTCTTCAGCTTTCGCTTTAAAGATATTAGGAACATAGGTTTGTGGATTCAAATCTATTAAAGGGAACCAAGTACTTTGTACTTGAATTTGCAACTTATGACCTTTTTTAAAGGTGTGGTTTACAGCTTGCAAATCAAAAGTAACATCGGTCTTCTTATTAGGCTCGAAAGGTTCAGGATTCTCAAAAGAATTTCTAAATCTTCCTCTTAAAACCTCACTTCTAACCATCATATGATAGTTACCCATTTTTAAATAATCCTGAGTTTCATCATAGTCTGGAGCATCTGCTGGATACACATCAATCACTTTCACAACCCAGTCTGCAGCTGTACCTGTAGTAGCAACCTTTAAAGCTGCTTCAATAGGTCCGGCCAACGTCATATCTTCTTCCAATACCGGAGTTTCAAAAACAAGCACGTCTGGTCTTCTAGCAGCAAATCTTTGATCGTCAGTCATGTATTTTCTAGGAGTAAAAACCATCTTAATATCTTCAGAATAAGGAACCGGTTTTTTAGGATCGCTCACAAAAGAAACCTCAGCATTTGTAGCTTCTTTAGTTAATTTTTGATCTGCTCCTAAATAGTATTTTTTAGACTCTGCATTTTTTGGAGGCCAGTTATCATATTTGTCCCATTCTCTATTTCCAGTGTCATACATATAAGCTTCTGGCAATCCAGATTCTTTAGTACCATCACCTTTTAAGAAGTGATTAAAGAACTTTGTTTCGATATTTTTCTGAAAATCCTCAGAAATATTATCGCCAAAATATACATTCCCGATAGCTTGACGTGGAGATTTTCTAGCCCAGTCTCCATGACTCCAAGGCCCATAAACTAAAGTGTTATAATTGTCTCCGCTCTTTTCTATACTTTCATATTCATGAAAAGGACCGTAAAGGTCTTCGGCATCAAATAATCCACCTACAGTCATTACAGCAGGCTTTACATCTTTTAAATACTGAAGGATTCCTCTAGACTTCCAGAATTCATCATAATTAGGATGATCTTTAAGTTGTGTCCAGAATACATTGTCTTCTTTATAGTACTTATCTAAATTAGTCAGCGGACCATTATCTAGAAAGAATTGATATTGATCTTCCGTATTTAGCTCCGGAAATTTATACCATGCAGTATCAGAAGGTTTAGATTTTTCATAACCAAATAAAGCAGTAGCTCTCCAGTAACTTAACAAATAAGCTCCATTATGGTGAAAATCATCAAAAAAGAAATCAGAAATACCTGCTTGTGGTGATACTGCTTTTAATGCCGGGTGAGCATCTAAAAGAGAATACACCGCATAAAAACCAGGATAAGAAATTCCCCAAGTCCCAACTTTACCATTATTGTTTTTTACATTTTTTACCAGCCAATCTATGGTGTCATAGGTATCGCTGGCTTCGTCAAATTGTTTTCCTTTTTTATTCGGAATATAAGGACGCATATTATCGTATACACCTTCACTCATCCATCTACCACGTACATCTTGATAAACAATGATGTTACCTTCTTTCATCAGGAATTCATTAGGACCAATTTTAGATCTGAATTGGTCTTCCCCATAAGGTTGAGAACTATACGGAGTTCTCTGCATTAAAATTGGATACTTCTTAGACGAGTCTTTAGGAGAATAAATTGTGGTGTGAAGCTTAGTACCATCTCTCATGGCAATATCAACTTCCTGTTTTGTGTAATTTTCGGCTACCTTATAATCTTCGCTAGTCTGAGAGAACCCAGAAAATGTCAGCAAAAATGCTAGTAAAAGCATGCCGGGAGTTTTTAATAATTTCATATTTAAGAATTTTTAAGTTCCTAAAGATAGAAATAACCCCCGTAACCCTAAAATGATTTTATTCTTTTACGGGTTGTTTAAAGTTATCTTCTCCCGATTTTAACCAATTAAGATATTTATTGATATTTGGAGTATAACCAACAGGCTCCATTAACAAATTCATTTTTGAATCTATCAGCACATAAAAAGGCTGGGAATTGTTCTTGAAATTCACCGTTTGGAAGGTTGCCCATTTATCTCCGATGGTCTTGATCTTCTTGATCGAGCCATTTTCACGAACGTAATTAAATTGTTCCTGAGTTGGTAATTCTTCGCGATCATCTACATATAAAGAGATCAGAATATATTCATTTTTGATGGTTTCATAAACTTCTGGATCACTCCAAACCTGTTCTTCCATTTTTCTACAGTTCACACACGCCCATCCTGTAAAATCTAACATAATTGGCTTATTCTGCTCTTTAGCTGCCTCTAAACCTTTATCCCAATCCTTATATGCCTCTAATCCTAGTGGACCTTCTGTTTCTTTATCATAAACGCTATAAAATAATGGTGGTGGAAATCCGCTTATCAATTCAAGATTTGCGAAGCCTGTATTAGTAAGACCCGGAAATAAGTAAAGAACAAATAAGAAAGTTAAAGCTCCGAATCCAAATCTGGTCTTGCTCAATTTTTTCTTCGGTCCATCGTGCGGAAATCTTATAATTCCTAATAGGTATAACATCAATCCTATTCCAACTAAGATCCATATTCCTATAAAGATCTCTCTTTTTAAGAATCCCCAGTGTTCTACTAGATCTGCGTTCGATAAGAATTTGAAAGCAAGCCCTAATTCTAAGAATCCAAGAACCACTTTTACCGTGTTTAACCATCCTCCACTTTTTGGTAAAGAATTCAACCAGTTTGGGAATAAAGCGAATAAAGCAAATGGCAATGCTAAGGCTAGTCCGAAACCACCCATTCCAAAAGATAATTGAGTTGCTCCACCATCACTACTTAAAGATCCTCCTAATAAAGATCCTAAGATTGGACCTGTACAAGAAAAGGAAACTAAAGCTAAGGTTAACGCCATAAAAAAGATACCAATAACTCCTCCTACACTAGAGGCCTTATCGTCCATTTTACTACTCCAAGAAGTTGGTAATGTAATTTCGTAATACCCAAAAAAGGATAATGAGAATACTATAAAGATGACAAAGAATACAATGTTCAAGGTCACATTTGTAGAAATATTATTCAGGATTTCTGGAGCTACACTATCCAATAAATGAAATGGCAGACTTAATAAAAGATAGATTATAAATATGAAGAAACCATATAATATAGCATTCGTTAAGCCTTGTTTACGGGTTTTAGCACCTTTGGTGAAGAATGATACCGTAAGTGGGATCATTGGGAAAACGCAAGGCGTAAGCAGCGCTATAAGACCTCCTAAAAAACCAAGTAAGAAAATAGAGAGGTATCCTTTCTTTTCTTTTTGTTCTTCTAACTGATAATTCTCACCACCTTGAACACCAATATTGAGTTTATTGGTTTTATCAACATCTACTGAAGTTACATTTACATCAGAATAACCTTTACTAGCTTCATTCTTTAAAACTGAAATTTGAAAAGGAACTGTTTCTGGAGGAAGACATTGAGTATCGTTACAGGCCATAAATTCAACTTCGAATTTTATAACCGCATTTTCATCTAATACTTTTACCTCTTGCGAGAATTCAGCATTGTCTTCGAAAAATTTAATTTCCATTTCAAAAACCTCATCAAATACAGATGGCACATCCGGTTCCATCATCTCACCTTGAACTATATAGTTTTCAGGATTAGCTTCAAAAGTGAAACTAGTTGGTATCGGACCTTCATCACCTAATTGCTGAGAATATAAATGCCAACCTTTTTCAATATTGGCTTTAATAACTATTTTGTAAATGCTATCGTTTTGCTTTTCCAGCTTTGCATCCCAAGATACGGGATCTTCCACCTGACTATCTTCTTGACCAGGACTAAAAACCTGAGCCTGAGTTGTGATTAATGAGGTTACAAACAGAATCAGGAATAAAAAATACTTCATGGGGTATAAGTTAATTTTATAATTTTTTGAGATGGATCTGTCACCGCAAACCTATCGTCGGCTCTATGGTTTACCACCCAGACAATTTTATTATTGGAGCAAAGCAACCAAACACTTTCCTTTTCGGGCAAAGATAATTTTTTGTCCTTAAAGTAGTCACTAAGCTTTTTCTTTCCTTTCATTCCAAACGGATAAAAATAATCTCCTTTTTTCCAACGTCTTAAAACTAGTGGAAATTGTAATAATTCTTTAGGAACGAAAATATGATGAGCATCTACATCTTGCACTTCTTCCACTTCATGAAAACTAATTGTTCCCATAGGTAACATCACCACATCTTCATTTTCAGAAATTTGATATTCTGTAATATTATCTTCGGAAGGAATCTCGGTTAACAACAAGTATTCCCTGTCTTTAATAAGCCTATGCGATCTAGAGAACACAATTTTTCCAGGCTGAGCATCCAGTAAGGAGTGAACATCATTCCACTCTGTAAAACCGAAAGACTTAAGCAGTTGATATAATACCGCTTTGTTATTCGGAATTTTTTTAAGAATATCAATTTTTAGCTGATACCCGAAATCAGTTTTCTCTACTATCTCCTTATATAATAAACCGATATAATCTTCAACAAGGTCTACGCTCTCCTTGAGAAATTGTTGTGACTGAGAAAAACTTTCTAAAAATTGTGGGTTGATTTCTTCTAGTACCGGAATAACCTGATGCCTGATCTTGTTTCGCATGTATTTTGGAGATGCATTACTGCTGTCTTCTCTCCATTGCAGATCATTGCCTCGAGCGTAAGATTCTATTTCCTTTCTTGAAAAATTTAAGAGAGGCCTAATTATATATCCGTTGGTATCTTTAATTCCGGTGAAGCCTTCTATTCCAGTACCTCTTACTAAATTTATCAGGAAAGTTTCAACATTATCATTAGCATGATGAGCGCTTAAAATAAAATCATAGTGTAAAGAACTTCGCAATTCTTCAAACCAGTTGTAGCGCAAATCTCTCGCTGCCATTTGTATAGAAATTTTGGCTTCTTTGGCATAAGCCTCAGTATCAAAAGCCTGAGTAAAAACCTCCACATCTAAAGCATCGGCAAGATCTACCACAAAAGCTTCATCCTCATCGCTCTCATTTCCTCTTAATTTAAAATTGCAATGGGCTATAGAAAAATCAAGTTTTGCTAGTTTACAGAGATGAGCCATAACCACACTATCTACGCCTCCACTTACTGCAAGAAGTAGTTTACTTTGACACAGAAATGGAAACTGTAATTTTATGAGTTGTTTAAAAGCTTTTTCCATAGAAAAACAAAGTTACTAAATTGAACTCCTATAATATTCTGATATGGAAGAAATACTTAAATAGAAATAGAATTTGAGTAATTACTTATTGGAAATTTGAAGTACCTCCCGCATCGCCTTAGATTTCAGCAGACATTCTTCATATTCCTTTTCAGGAATAGATCTTGAAGTAATGGCGCCACCAACCGAAAATGAGACATATTTGTCAATTTTATTATACAGAATACTTCTAATAACTACATTGAAATCAAAATCGCCATTCGGGGTGAAATAACCAACAGCACCACTATACAATCCGCGTTTTGACACTTCTAACTCCTCTATGATCTTCATTGCTGAAATCTTTGGAGCTCCGGTCATGCTTCCCATTGGGAACGTAGAGCGCAAAACTTCTACAGGCGGAATTCCATCGGCAAGTTCAGAAGAAATCGTGGAGATCATTTGATGCACTTGTTTGAACGGATAGATCTTACAAAGTTCCTCTACTTTTACACTTCCTTTTTTCGCGGTATGAGAAAGATCGTTTCTCACAAGATCTACGATCATGATATTTTCTGAACGCTCTTTCAAATCTTTCTCTAATTCTTTAGCGATCTGAGAATCTATCGCTTCATTTTCATCGCGTCTAGCTGTTCCTTTTATGGGTTGAGAGATGATCTTATTTCCTTTTTTCTGAAGGTATCTTTCTGGAGAAGCAGAAAGCAAATAGTTGTTTTCCCATTTAAAAAAGGTAGCAAATGGCGGTGAAGAAATTTTGTTGAGTTCCTGAAAAACTTGAATAGGATCTATAATTGCATTTTCTAAATAGAATTCTTGACAGAAATTTGCTTCATAAATATCTCCTCTGTGGATGTGAGCCAACAGTTCATTTATCTTTTCTAGATATTGAGATTTTGAAATTCGAGCTTGAATTTTGGAAGCAATATTTTCAACATTACTTTTAGATGACTTTAATTCAAGTTTTGAGATTTCTTCAAAATCTGAATCTATTTCATCATCGATCATTCTCAAATATTGAAATTCTACTTCTTTTCCCTTTATAAAGATCAACTTTTGAGGTTGAAAAAAGTAGAGATCCGGAAAGTGAAGTGAATCTGAATTGTTCGATTTTAAATCTTCAACATCATTCTTAAGATCATAAGATAAGTATCCAAAGATCCAGTCTTTAGTGGTTTGTTGATATTCCTGAAGTTTATCAAACGCTTGCAGATAGTCTGTTTTAATCAGTGTAAAAGCTTGTAAAGCCATTACCGCATCAAAATTGCTATATTCTTGATGGTAATTGTTGCTATCTAACCAAGTGATCTCATCATAATCCCTACTCCATTCTAAAAGCCGTTGCTTAAAAACTTCAATATTATCAACACTATATTTCTTTATGCTTCGCAATTATCCTTCAATTTCATGAGAAAAAGTAGTCAAGACATCTTCAATTCCCATATTCAACACTTCGTTCTGAATCTCATCATTCTCAAAATTATCATTGAAAGATGGAAAACTAAAACTCTCGATTACCTGTCCTCCAAAACGCGGTAAAATTCCTTTAATATATTCTAAGGAGGAAGAAGCTCCTCTTACGCCCGGAGAAGTACTCATCAGCAATATTTTCTTACCTGTCAGGAAATTTCTGTCTAATCTAGAAAGCCAATCAATTATATTTTTAAAAAAAGCAGAGGAAGCTCCATTATGCTCGTTTACAGAAATGATCAAGGCATCATGCTCTTCTATTAAATTCTTGATGATTCTTATACCTATAGGAAAACCAGTTTCTTTCTCTTTATCTATGCTAAACAACGGGATGTCAAAATCTCTTAATTTAATAAGCTTTACCTCATGCCCCTGAATCCTATTGGCAACATGAGTAACAAAAAGATGATTGATAGAAGTACTACTGTTAGAGCCGGCAAAGGCAAGAATTTTTTTCATAGTATTTTTTAGATTGACTCCAAAAATACCTAAAATAAAGACATTAATCACGCTATAAAACCGGAATCAAAACTGAAATTTTGTGCTTTTTATACTTAAATACATTCGTTAAAACCCATTACATCACCTCCTTCCAATTTTCTATGTTCTTTTTAGCTGAAACCTGCGCTACAAAAACTACCTTTGCAGTTAATAAAAACCTCACCTTGTGACTTTTCAGGATCTTAATTTAAATACTCCTCTGCTAAATGCGCTTGAGGATCTAAAATTCGAAACCCCTACTCCTATTCAGGAACAGGCATTTTCTACTATTATGTCTGGTAAAGATGTTGTGGGAATCGCACAAACCGGTACAGGGAAAACCTTTGCTTACATGTTACCCATCTTACGTATGCTTAAATATTCTGAGCAAAAGAATCCGCGTATCTTGGTAATGGTTCCTACCAGAGAATTGGTTGTGCAGGTGGTAGAAGAAATTGAAAAGCTTGCAACATACATCAATGTGAGAGTTGCAGGAGTTTATGGTGGTGTAAATATCAATACACAACATCAAGACCTATTGCAGGGTCAAGATATTGTAGTTGCTACCCCAGGCCGTTTGTACGACCTAGTTATAAGAAGAGCGGTTCAATTAAAATCTATCCAGAAATTGGTGATAGATGAAGTTGATGTAATGTTGGATCTTGGATTTAGATTTCAGATCAATAACATCTTGGAGTTAATACCGGATAATAGACAAAATATAATGTTCTCTGCAACCATGACAGAGGCTGTAGAAGAGTTGATAGATGCCAATTTTAAAACTCCTGAAAAAATATCGGTTGCAATTAGTGGTACTCCATTAGATAATATAGAGCAACGCGGATACAAAATTCCTAATTTTCATACCAAGGCGAATTTCTTAAAGGAGTTGCTAAAAGATAAAGAAACTTATTCTAAGGTTTTGATCTTTGTAGGTTATAAAAGATTAGCTGATAGATTGTTCGAGATCTTGAGTCTTGAATTTGAAGAAGAATGCACTATCATTCACTCCAATAAAAGTCAGAATTACAGATTAAGAAGTATTCGCCAGTTTGGAGAAGGCTTTTGCAGAATTTTGGTGGCTACAGATGTAATGGCACGTGGACTTGATATTGAGCATGTATCACACGTTATAAACTTTGATACTCCAGAATATCCAGAAAACTATATGCACCGTATTGGTAGAACCGGACGTGCAGAAAGACAAGGAATCTCTTTTCTTCTTACCACAGAAAAAGAAGAAGAAAATCTTGAAAAGATCGAGACCTTGATGAGAATGGAAGTTCCTCAATTTGAACTACCTGAAAATGTTGAAGTATCTACTGTATTGATCCCTGAAGAACAACCAAAGGTGTTCGAGATCAACAATCCTAATAAGAACGAAGAGGCTCCCGGGCCTGCTTTTCACGAAAAGAGTGAAAAGAATCAAAAGGTAAATTTAGGAGGTTCTTATAGAAGAGAGATCGCCAAAAAATATAAGAAGCCAAAAACTCGAGGAGATAAGAATTACAACAAGCGCAATAAGAAATAGTCTTACATAATCATTCGCTCTATGTATAGTTTAGAGAATAAAAAACTAAGCTTAAAAGTAAAACCTACAGGAGCAGAATTGTGCTCTCTTATCAATAAAGAAAACGGATTGGAACATATCTGGCAGGGCGATCCAAGCATTTGGAAAGGCCATGCCCCTGTACTATTCCCTATTGTAGGAAACCTTAAAGACGATGAGTTTGAATTTGAAGGCAACACCTATTCCATGCCGCGACATGGAATTTTTAGACATAGCAACGCCATAGAGCTTGTTGAGCAAACAGAAGATAGGTTGACATTTGGTTTCAAATTTTCTGAAGAAACTTTAAAACAATACCCTTTCAAGTTTGAATTTCAACTAAGCTACATTCTTAATGAGAATACAGTTGAAGTGAAACATGAAGTTATCAATTTAGATAGTAAACCATTGTATTTCTCGGTTGGTGCGCATCCTGCTTTCAATATTCCGCTATTCGAAGGTGAAGAATATCAAGATTATTATCTGGAATTCGATAAGAAATTAGATCTTAAAACTTACTTATTAAGTCCGGAAGGTTTGGTTTCCGAAGAAACAGAAGAGATTATTTCTGATAGCGAAACAATACAATTACATAAAGATCTTTTTTTAAAAGATGCCTTGATCTTTAAAGATATCAGCTCTAAAAAGGTTGTTTTAAAGAGTAAGCAGCATGGGCCGATTCTAGAAGTTAGCTATCCAGATTTTAAGAATTTAGGATTGTGGGCAAAACCGGGAGCAGATTATTTGTGTATAGAACCTTGGTTAGGAATTGCAGATGGAGTGAATACCAATAAAGACCTAAAAACAAAAGAAGACATTAATAAATTAATGCCTTCTGAAACTTTTAATGCTTCCTATTCGATCTCAATCAAATAGCCGCGTTTATAGATCTAACTTCTCGTTTTCTTTTTTGCTGCTTTTGCTGCGCGTTTCTCTTTTAAATTCAACGTAGGTTCTTTCTTTGCTGAATTTTTTGAAGGAGATTTTTCTTTTGCCATGATTTCTGTTTTATTACAGTTATATAGAATAAATGTAAGAAAACTTAAGTTACAAACTTCAATTTTTTACATCCTTTGTGCAAGTCTTGCTTCGGCTTCATTATCCTTGTAGATCCACGTTAGAATAAAAGTAGAGATCCTTCCAATTAGGAATACCAGCCAACCAAAAAGCGGAGCTAATAATGCGACTTTAATTCCGCTTGCGAATGATGCTGGATTCACATTATCAAGACTTTCAAAAGCATCAAACACCTGAATTAATCCAATTAGTTGCGTAAATAAACCAATTACCAATGCTACCAAAGCAATTTGATTAACTAAGGAGACGTATTTCTTAAAGCTGATATAATTAGATCGCAGTTTAACTGAAGATTTAAAGATGAGAAAGATCATTAGAAACAAGCTAATTAAGATCAGGCTCATTGGTAACATTCCGCCTTCTGCCATTCTATCACCAATCTGTGAAAAAAAACCTGGTCGTTGAAAAAACATAAATAATGTAAGACTTAACATGTGATTGAGTTTTAGGATTATTTCAGCTAAACTACTGGATAAATTCACCTTCAAGATAAATTTGCGACGAACTGCAAATTTAATACAGGTTTTCACCAATAGAAATTTACTTTTAGCTTTTTAAAGTCAAAACTGGTTAAAACCAGTTGTCTACAGGTTATTCATCGCAAAAGTTTGAACATTTGAATATAAAGTAGCATATTTAAGAAATATATGAAACTTCTTAGATTTCTTAAATATTTTGGTAGAAAGGTCCTTATACACGGAATTCTGTGGATTGCGGTTCTTTTATTTTTTAGTGGATTCTTTGGTGTAGAAGGAGCTAGTTTCTCAACCGTTTTACAATTTTCACTCTATCTTCTTCCTATAACTATTTTTACCACCTATACTTTTGTCTATTATATTATTCCAAAATTTTTACTGAATCAGAAATATGTTGATTTTGTACTCTATTCCATTTGCGCTGTTATCTTTTCCTGTGTTTATATAATTATTTCCACTTTTTACGGATTGGTCTTTTTATCAAAGATGGATCTTGCCGGTAAATTTCCAATTTCCAAAAGTGTCTTTTTTATTATTATCGCTGTCTATATCGTAGTTCTACTAGCGTGTGCCTTTACCCTACTTAAAAATTATTACGTTACACTTTCAGTCAATAAAGAATTGAAAAATTCAATTTTACAGGGTGAATTGCAAATAAAAGAACAGCAACTGAAATATCTAAAAATGCAGATCCATCCTCATTTTTTGTTCAACACCTTGAACACATTGTATGCTTTTGCACTGCATAAAAATGAAAAAACACCCGAAATGATCCTGCAATTATCCAATCTACTGGATTATATTATTTATCAAACTCAAAAACCTCATGTTTTTCTAGCTGATGAAATTAAACACCTGCAAGATTTTATTGAAATGGAAAAGAATAGATTTCAGGATAAATTAATAATAAACTTTACCACTGAAGGCATTTCAGAATACACGCAAATTCCGCCTATGCTTTTTTTACCATTTTTGGAAAATAGCTTCAAACACGGCAAAGATGAAAGCGGTAATCTTAAAATTGATTTGAAGCTTATTCAGGATAAAACCGATCTATTTTTCGAAATTATAAATTCTAAAGGATTAATAAAAAAGGAAGGCATATCTAATGAAAATGAGATTGGGATTGGGTTGGAAAATGTAAAACAACGGCTGGATCTTTTGTTTAAAGACAAGTACACCTTGAAAATTGATAACCAGCCAGAGCAGTTTAAGGTTAATTTGAAACTTCAGCTAAAAGAAAAATAATGAAGGGCAAAATACAATGCTTATTGGTTGATGATGAGCCTATGGCAATCGATATTTTAAAGACTCATCTTTCAAAAATTGATAAGGTGAATATCGTTGGCACATGCCGCAATGCTACTGAAGCATTTAATCTTATTAGTAACGAACAGGTGGATCTAATCTTTCTGGACATCAATATGCCTGGCATCTCCGGAATTTCATTTGCCAAAACCATCAATTCATCAATTAAAATAATTTTCACCACCGCTTATAGAGAATTCGCTGTAGACGGTTTTAATCTTCACGCGGTAGATTATCTTTTAAAACCGATTTCTTACGAGAGGTTACTGGATGCGATAAACAATTATTCAACTATACACCAAAAGTCTTCTTCCTTAATTTCAGAAAACGAAGAACATTTAAACTTTATTTTTATTCGGGTAGATCGAAGAATGGTAAAACTTATATTTGAAGATATCCTTTATATAGAAAGTCTAAGCGATTATCTAAAGATCCATCTTCAGAATAAAGAAGTTCTGGTTGTAAGAGAAACTATTACGAACATTTCTGAAAAACTGCCTTCACAAGAATTTTTAAGAATCCATAGATCTTTTATTATTAATACTTCTAAGATCGATTCTTACAATAATGAAGAAATTTTAATTGAAGGGAGATCATTACCTTTAAGTAGGAGTTATAAAGAGCAAGTACTCAATTATCTAAATAACTTCCAATAAAAAACCCTAACGATCTAAGATCATTAGGGTTATAATTTTAAAAAGGCTATGCCTTTAGATGTGCATTGCTCTATCATTCGCTGCCATTGCTGCCTCTTTTACAGCTTCAGCATACGTTGGATGTGCATGACTCATTCTTGCTATATCTTCAGCAGAAGCTCTAAATTCCATTGCAGTTACAGCTTCCGTAATAAGATCGGCAACCCGAGCTCCAATCATATGAACACCTAAAACCTCATCGGTCTTAGCATCTGTTAATATTTTCACCAAGCCGTCGGTATCTCCACTAGCACGAGATCTACCTAAAGCTCTCATTGGGAATTTTCCTTCTTTATAATCTACACCGGCTTCTTTAAGTTCTTCTTCAGTTTTACCAACTGCAGCAACTTCTGGCCATGTGTAAACAACTCCGGGAATAAGGTTATAGTCTATATGTGGTTTTTGTCCCGCGATCAATTCAGCAACCATAGTTCCTTCCTCTTCTGCTTTGTGAGCTAACATTGCTCCTCTTACAACATCACCAATCGCATAGATATTCTTTACGTTGGTTTGTAAATGATCGTTCACAGAGATCATTCCGCGCTCTCCAATTTCAACTCCGGCAGCATCGGCATTTAATCCATCTGTAAATGGTCTTCTTCCTACAGAAACCAAACAGTAATCTGCAGTAAATTCAACTTCATTTCCTTTTTTATCATCAGCCTTCACAATAACCTCATCGCCATTACGCTCCACAGATTTTACTTTGTGACTTACATTGATATTCATTCCTTGTTTCTTAAGAACTTTATTCAGTTCTCTTGAAAGTGCAGAATCCATAGTTGGGATAATTCTATCCATATATTCTACCACAGTAACTTCTGAACCTAAACGGCTATAAACCTGACCAAGTTCTAATCCGATTACTCCACCTCCAATAACCACTAATTTCTTAGGGATCTCTTTCAGTTTTAAAGCTTCAGTAGAAGTAATGATTCTTTCTTTATCTATTTTGATAAAAGGCAAAGTTGAAGGTTTAGAACCTGTAGCTATAATTACATTCTTAGCTTCAATAGTTTCATTTTCACCTTCAATTTTATCGATATTGATGTGGGTAGCATCTTTAAAAGATCCAACACCTTCAAAAACATCAATTTTATTCTTATCCATCAGGAATTTTACCCCATCACAAGTTTGTTGAACCACAGCAGATTTTCTTTTCATCATCTGCTCTAAATTCACTTTTATCTCTCCTGGAATATCTATACCATGCTCTTCAAAATGCTTCACAGCATCGTCATAATGGTGAGAAGAATCTAGTAAAGCTTTACTTGGGATACATCCTACATTTAAACAAGTTCCACCCAGGGTAGAATATTTTTCAATGATCGCAGTTTTTAATCCTAGTTGTGCGCAGCGTATGGCAGCCACGTATCCACCGGGACCAGATCCAATAATTACTACATCATATGTACTCATAATTATATATATTTTTTTAAAACCGAAAACAAAAGTACGACTATTATCAGCAATGACAAATATCCTGTTAGCAGTTAGCAGTTAGCAGTTAGCAGTTAGCAGTTAGCAGTTAGCAGTTAGCAGTTAGCAGTTAGCAGTTAGCAGAAAATAAAAATTTAAATTGTAAATTATAAGTTCCTTTGAAAACATCTCAATACTCAATACTAATATCTCTTTTTTAACCTTTAACGTAGACTACTTTTTTATTAATAAATTCCATCATTCCATCTTTCGCCAATTCACGTCCATAGCCGGATCGTTTATTTCCTCCAAAAGGCAATCTTGGATCAGATTTTACTAATTCATTTACAAAGAAGGCCCCATCAGTAACTTTGGAAGCATATTCTACTGCTTTTGCGGTGTCTCTTGTAAAGACACTTACTCCAAGTCCATATTTAGACTGTTCAGATAAAGAAAAAGCTTCTTCTATATTTTTAACTTTAATTACGGCGGCTAAGGGTCCGAAGGTTTCTTCTTCAAAAGCAACCATTCCAGGCTTTACATTTCCTAGTATAGTAGGTTCATGGAAACAATTTTCCTGTTTCCCACCCAACAGCAAAGTCGCTCCCTGAGATATAGATTCTTTTACTTGCCGGTTTAGGTGATCTGCGAGATCTTTTCTTGCCAATGGGCCCACCTGCGTTGCATCTTCTTTAGTATCTCCTGCTTTAAGTTCTCTTACAGCTTTTATAAATTTTTCCACAAATTCATTGTGAATAGATTCTAGCAGGATAAATCGTTTGGCAGCAATACAACTTTGACCGCAATTAAGCATTCTTGCTGAAACTGCAGTTTTCACCGCCTTATCTATATCGGCATCTTCTAAAACAATAAAGGAGTTATTACCTCCCAATTCCAAAAGACTTTTCTTTATGTATTTACCTGCAATTTGAGCAACTGCAGATCCAGCCATTTCACTTCCGGTTAGACTAACCGCTTTCACTGCATCATGTGCAATAATTTTTTCCGTTTGATCGTGGTGCACTATCAAATTCTGAAAAACAGCTTCAGGATAGCCAGCTTTTGTAAAAACATCTGCAATCATTTCCGCACATCCAAAGACATTTGGGGCATGTTTCAGCAATCCTGTATTCCCAGCAGTTAATGTAGGTGCCGCGAATCTGAAAACCTGCCAAAACGGAAAGTTCCAAGGCATAATTGCAAATACAGCACCTATAGGATCGTGCCTTACAAAGCTCTGTTCTGCATCGGTCTTTATCACTTCTGGTGCCAGAAAATTTTCTGCATTTTCAGCATAATAATCACATACCCAAGCGCATTTATTCACCTCAGCCCTAGATTCAGATATTGGTTTCCCCATTTCCGAAGTTATCATTTGGGCATATTGTTCAACATTTTCTCTTAATATTTCACCTGCTTTTTTAATTAATCCTGTACGATATTTGAGCGGCTGGCGTCTCCAAGTTTTAAATGCTAATGCCGATTTATCTAAAATATTTTCTAGTTCATCTGAAGTATGAGCTGTGTATTGCCCTACCTGTTTTCCATTATAAGGGTTAATGCTATGAAATTCCATATGTTTTAGTTAATAATGAGAAAGTGCATTGTCTTCAAAATTCCGAGAAATTGGAGGCCTCAAATCATTTTTTAATTATTCCAAGTAGCCTCATATCCTTTTCCAGATTCCGTCCAGAAATCTGCAAGAACTTCCCAAGAAACCTCACCTTGGTGATATAATTTTTTGCGTAAGGTATTCAGTTCTTCTTTATCTCCTGAAGGTTTTGCATGAGCCATTGCATGAACTAATGTTTCCACAACAGTTTCCTGCCAGTTATACTCAGTTGAAGTTTTATTTTCAGTAATTATTGCTTTCGAATATCCTTTTTCAGCCTGAATTCTTTCTTGTTTAAATACCTGTGCAGGAGCCACAGAAGGTTGGTTATAATTTATTAATTGATACTGTTCTTGAAATCCTTCAAAAGTCTGTGTAACCTTTTTACTAGGCCAACGCATTTCTACCACTCCTTCAGCAGGACGATATACAGCGGTAAATAGAGTTCCGAAGCCTTCTTTAAACTTTGTATTGTAAAGAGGTTCTTTAAGAAAAGAATCTGCAATTTCCGAAGCTTTTATTCCTTTTTTGGCTAACATCTTTTCTAGAAAAGCAGAGCGTTCCAAAGTTTTATTAAAAGCAGCATTCTCAGGCCAATCTACAGTTCCCTGATGATTGGTGGTAAAAGCGGCATCTGTTACAACAGGTTTTTTATCTGGCGCAATGCATACCGTTTTAAAAGCACCGGTTTTGTCAACTACCGTCACATTATAAGACATATGAGAAGGAATTCTAACTAATGCTGAGACAGCTTCTTCTACATTGCTACAGAATTCCAGGACGTATCTCAGAATAAAAGGAATTCCAAAACCAACTCCTACTTCTTTTCTTCCTCCAAAAGTGAGGGAAATTGCAAGCCCATCTTCATTCATTCCATCTACTGCCCCAATAAGGCAATCACTGGTCGCAATCACTTTTTTTCCATTCCAGGCACTTAATAGTTGTGTGCCTTCCATAAGGTTCGGGTGATAATCATAATTTCGCACCAATTGGATTTCCTTTCCAGATAAGACTGCATTGGAACATGCGCTTATATAAGCTGGCGGTTGAAAACCGGTTAGAAAACAGGCCGCTGCTTCATCTGCTTTTGCGAGTTTGCAAAGACGTTTGTAAGTAGGCCACATTTCCGGCATATATTTTTTAAGTGCCGCCTGTGAGGCTTTCAAATCAGGATTATAGATTTTGCCTTTTGAATTAAGCCAAGCTTTATAGGCTTTCCAATGGGTATTATAAAGTTTTTGCCATTTCTTTCCCGGTAAACCCGGCTCAGAAACTGAATTAAAATGTAATTGCATATTTTTTTGTTGATGATTATCGTGGATTTTTCTATTACTACTAAAAATAGATTCGGAAAAATACCCTGATTTTTCAGGTAAACCTGTTAAAATAATTTTTTATTTCGTTAAAGTTCCGGCAAGTTTAGGCTTCTTCTTATCCTCTACCATTTCAGATTTATATTGTGAACGGATCGCCTTTATCCAGTGCTTAGCTCTATTATTTAATTCAAAATCATCTGTCATCATACGTCCTCTTGTTACCAGAATACCCATATCTGCTCCTTCATAGAGATAATCTCCTTTTTTAGATATCCTCAAAAAGAAAGCTTCATTTTCATTTTCAACTGCCCTACGGTGTGTATCCATTCGGTCATATTGAATATGTCCCGTATCATACATTCTCCAAATACCTGATTTTGGCGAATCTGTTACGTATTCTATTGTGTCTTCAGTATGCTTCACAATTAACTGGCTCCATCCATCCAAGTTTTCCTGATTAGACCAACGCTTATTTATTGCTTCAATGTCCAGCTCGTAATCAATATCCATCCATTCCAGAATATGGAATACAAATAAAGGTGCATCGGCAAGGGCAAAAACCGCGTGGTTCGTAATAGAACTAGCTCCTGTTACGCGTGGATTTAATTCACCTAAATAAATTTCTCCATTATCCTGATCTATAAGAAAATCAAGTTCAAAATATCCCTTATAGCCTTCCTGCCTAAGCTGATCTCCGAAAAGCTGAGTGTTCTCAATTGCTTTCTGTCTTAATTCTGGAGTAAAGGCATTTGGATAGATCTCATTTCCGCACCAGCCACCTTCATAAGGGGTTAGTTCTTTGAAACCTACCAATTCTGTCATTAATGGTGCTACAATTGTTCCATGACGAGTTACACAGGCTTCAATTGCTGAACCTCTACAACGAATACGTTTCATGATTTTTACTTCATCTTCCGCTTCAATCTCTTCAGCGTATTTCTTGTATTCTTTCTCATTGGAAATAAAAAAAGTAGTATGCCCGGAATCACCAAATGGGGTTTGTATTACCAGTTCCTTACCAAGATCTTTAGAAATTTTAGTAAGGTGTTTATAATCTTTTACTTTTGAAAGAACGTAAGGGACACATGCCACTCCTGCCCTTTCTGCAATTCTATTAGTATTTACTTTATTATCCAGAAAGGTTCGCATTTCAGCACTTGGGAACATAATCTCCAGACCTAATTTATCAGCAAGCCTTTCGGTTTCTTCATTAAACATTAAAAACATCGCTTTCCCGGGCTTACCATCTACAGATCTCGTTTTAAGATAATCCTGAACTTCTGGATGTTGAAGTAAATAGTTATTAATATCCTCAATTCCTTCAAAATCATCATGCGGAATTTCTTGCTGTGGAGAAAACACATTCGGATGTAAACCGTCAAAGCATTCAATGTACGTGATGAATTTAAAACCCTTAATCCATTCGTCTGCTCCTAAAAGATTGAAATTGGTAGCACTAATAAAATATAAGGGTTCCTCATTTTTATGAAAAGATCTACGGATATCTGAAACTCCTTTTAATTCTTTCTTTTTGTTATTTGTTGTCTTATTAGAAGGCTTAACACTAGACTTTATAACAGCAGGTTTTCCCTTTGCGCTTTCTGTTTTCAAATTCTTAGGAGTTTCTTTTTTAATCTTTTCAGTCTTTCCTCTAATTGGAACCTTAGTCTCATCTGTTCCTGTTTTTAAAGGAGATTTAGCTTTTTTATCTACAGTCCCTTTAGATTTGGGAGTATTTGGTTTTTTAGAATCCATAATTGTCGATTTTATTTAATTAATTTCTTTTTTTTATTATTCCCCATGGCACCCATGGAGGTAACGGTTTTCTGCCTATTCAATACGTTTTCTTTAAAAATTCGCAATCCCAAATCAGCACGATAACCATGAATTTCTGAAACATCCAACGCGGTTAAAAACCTAATAATTTCCTTACTTACCGCCTGTCCCGGAACAAGAACCGGGAATCCCGGGGGATAAGGAATAATAAAAGAAGATGCTACTAAAATTCTATCGTTTTCCATTGCAGGCAAACATTCTACTAATGGCATATATTCATAATTTTCTTCGTTATAAGCCAGAAAAAAGGCTTCTCTGATATTCCCTCCCGGCACGCCAGGTACCGCCTGAAATGAATGGTGGAAATAACTAAAATCTGGTAATGGAGGAAAATCTTTAGTCAAAGAATAAATCATATCCTGGCGGATTTTATTTTCTTCAGAGCTTAGGGAAAGTTTTTCCTTATCCAGTTCATCTGCAATTTTTAGCAAGGCATTTGTTAGATAGGTAACACTACCTCTGGTAGTACCAATATTGGTCATAAACAACACCGTGTTTCTAGAGGTTTTATTTATCTGGATATTGAATTTATCCATCAGGTATTTATTTTTGAAGGTATCTCCATCTACCCCTGTACGCCCCACATGTAGGGTTATTTTCGTAGGGTCCAGCACAAATTCATCCTTCTCCCAAGCGGTTTCCATTCTGTTCCATCCCTCTTTAGGATTATAATATTCAGAAAGCCCTGATTTTCGTAATTCCTTAGGAATAAAATCACTTACCGTTAATACATCAAAATATTTATTGAGTCGTGGATGATCATTTATTTTTGCACGGAGCACCATTGCCATTTCTATACTTTTTTCCACAAGCTCATAACCTTCAAACTGTACCTGTCTTCTACCTGCATCTAATGAAGCAAGCATTTGATAGTTTGGGGAAGTGGAAGTATGCGTCATATACGCCTCCATAAATGTATTCTCGCTCTTTCTACGGAAGTCTTCATCCCAAATATGAATCATGGAGCCTTGACGAAAGCTGCTCAGCGTTTTGTGAGTACTCTGAGTTGAATAAACCCTGATTCGAACTTTATCAGGATCGGGAAGGGATGGAGTTTCATCTTTCTTAAGATTCTTGATATGGTTATTATATTCTTCCCTGTAGGCGCTACTTCTATATTTCTCATAAAGTTTTTGAGCGACAAACATTCCTGTTCTTTGTTTATAATTATAGGTGAATCCTGCAAAAGCAAACCAAGCTTCATCCCACAAAAAGACCATGTCTGGTTTTATGGCGAGTATTTCCTGCATGACTCTTTCTACATTGTAAACCAATCCATCGAAAGTACAGTTGGTAAGAAGTAGCATTTTTACAAGATCTAATCTTCCTGCTTCCTTCAATCGAAGTAACTTTTCTTTTATCTGTTCCAAAGGAACCGCTCCGTACATTGAATATTCTTCAATAGGATAGGAATCCAGGTAAACAGGATATGCTCCGGCCAGCACCAATCCATAATGATGAGATTTATGACAGTCTCTGTCAATAAGGATCACATCGCCTGGTTTTACCAGCGCCTGCACTACAATTTTGTTCGCTGTTGAAGTCCCATTAGTCACAAAAAACGTGTTTAGAGATCCATAAGCATCGCTAGCCATCTTCTGCGCCTTCTTCAAAGATCCCGTAGGCTGAAGTAAAGAATCCAAGCCACCGGTTGTGGAAGAAGTTTCTGCCAAAAACATATTTCTACCATAGAAATTCCCAAAATCACTGATCCACCTGGATTTAAAAACAGAATTCCCCCTTGAAATTGGCATTGCATGAAATATCCCGGTAGGCTTTTTACTGTACTCCTTTAAGGCTGAAAAGAAAGGAGTTTCGTAGCGTTCACATATTCCTCTTAAAATAGTAAGATGCAATTCCTGCAGGTCCTCTGTTCTGTAAAAAATCCTTCTAAAGCTTTTTAGAGTACTGTCTTTAAGATTTACTAAGGCAGTATCTGTAACATAATAGGTGTCAAGTTCTGGCCTAAACTTTTTAACAAGGTTACCTAAAATTGGACCCAACTCAGATGAAGGTCTGGAAGCCAGATCAAGTTTTAAAACATTTTGGATAAAAGGCTTTAAATTTGGTGTTATTTTTTTAGAATGATAAGGAGGTGCATATCTTATAACCACCGCTTGGATATTATAATTAAAGTGTAAGGCGATCAAGGCATCCTCAAAAGATCTTTGCACCACGATCCCGTAATTGAATTGCTCATTGGCACCACGGATTTCTTTAAGATCATTTCTAAGTTTATTTTCCTCTTGAACGGAAATATCTTCAACAAATAAAACTTCAAAATAATTTTTTTTCACAGCCTCCGGAAGCTCTCCTTTTTCTGAAGTATTAACACCTTGCTCATCATCATCAATAAAATCTGGGTTACTTCTATACTTGTCACTTACCAGGTTTTTGTTGATCTCAGCTATTTTATGAGCCAAGGCAGTATGTTCCTGCCTGTCTAACATTTCGTTCAGCACTTGCAAACAGGATCTTCCAGGAAATGCAAAATAGCTTTCCACCCCCTCGAGCTCCTTCAGCAGATTGCGAAGGCTATTCTTCAGATTTTTTTCTTCTGAAGTTCCTCTGTTGCATATCTCAAGTTTCGTGGATTCACTTTTTAAAGTATTCCATGACTCCAACCGAAGCTGTGCAACATTATAATGGTGTGAACGAAGATGTTTTTTATCTGGCATAAAATTTTATTTATATGAATGTAAGGCAAGTTTATTTCCTTCAGAATCGATGAAAATTGCAAAATACCCTGAGTCTTGATTGATAAGCGTTTTAGACATTATAATCCTACCACCTGCCGGTTCAACCCGTTCCAGCACCTCTTCTAAATCTTTACCTGCATTAAGGTATATCAATGGTCCTGTATCGCTGGGAGTAGAACCGGGCCCGGCAACTATTGCACCTCCAATCCCTTTCTTTGAAGGAAAAAAAGCCATAGCGTAATTACCTTCAAAATTTTTCTCCATCTCCATTTGAAAAATATTATTGTAGAAATTTACCGACTGTTGGAAATTAACAGCAGGGATTTCAAACCAGCTAATAAAATGCTTTACAGGTTTTTCTACTTTTTTCTTCTTTGATGACACTCCTCCCATATTTTTCTATTTTATACTTCTCCAAACCCTTTATAACCCGTTGGATTGGATGGTGGTTGATATTCGTTTTCCTGCATTTTGAGCTTAGCCAAGGTATCTATCTTAGTAGGCTTAATAAGTGGCCCCAGTGAATTTAAGTAAGGCAAATTTACACCCTGTTGATAGATCCCGAACTGACCAATATGGTCTCGAAAACTTTTTAATGGTTGGCCCAATCTAAGCACTCCAAGTTCTCGGCTTCGTCTCACTCTGTCTATATTCAATTCTAGTGGGAAAATTTCTTCATTCCCTTCAGCCTGATAAATTACACGGCCATCCGGGCCACAAACCAATGACCTTCCGTTCCCCCCAGATTCCAATCCGTTCACGTCAAAAAAGTAGCATTGATTTACCGCTGCCATCGCCCTAATTATAGATAGTTCTATTTCTCTATCTATGGTACCAGTCATGGTAGGGTGTAAGATCACTTCTGCTCCCATTACTGAAAGCGTGCGAACGGTTTCCGGAAACCACATATCATAGCAAATAGATAAGCCAAATTTTGCTACTCCAGGTACATCAAACACACAAAAATGTGACCCTGGGGTTACTCCGACTTCATAGGGATAAAAAGGAAACATTTTTCTATAACGCGTCACCACTTCCCCATCTGGATTTATAACACTTGCTGTATTATAGATATTTCCTTCAGATTTTTCGAATATGGAACCTGGTAATAGCCATATGCTATGTTTTCTGGCCATTTTTTGCATCTCCTGTTCAAATTCTCCGGGAATTTCCTGAGCGGTATGAGTTAAAGGGCCGTAAGCACATAACTCACTAAATACTACCATATCTACCCAAGGATAGAGGCTCATAGTAATATCCAGTTTCAGCTTCATCATCGCTACATTAGAAGCGACTGCTGAAACTTTCATTTGTATTCCTGCTATTGCAAATGGATTCATTATTTTAAATATTATTTATTAATTATTAGATTTTAAACACGTGAAGCACTCCCACTATTCTCAATAGTACCTTCGTAGTTTCTTTAAGATTTAGTAGTTTAAAAATTTTTTCTTATTTGGTTTTCTAGGATATCCAGACCTTTATTAAGTTGCTCATCTGTGATAACCAATGGGGAGAGGATCCTTATCACATTCTTAAAAGTTCCTGCACTTAAAAGTATCAATCCTTCTCCAGCACAACCTTTTACGATCTTATCACAAAGTTCGGTATTTGGCTGTCCCGGATTATTGTCTTTTACAAATTCAATTCCTATCATGGCCCCTATACCCCGCACATCTCCAATATCTGAGATTTCTTTTTGAAGTTTACCCATACGTTCCTTAACCACTTTTCCTATGTGTACAGCTCTTTCATTTAGGTTGACATCTTTCATGTATTGAATAGTCGCCAAGGCAGCAGCACAACAAACAGGACTTCCAATATAAGTTCCCCCAATGGTACCGGAACCTGCCGCATCCATAATTTCTGCTTTGCCAAGAACAGCAGCTATCGGTAAACCAGATCCTAAAGATTTTGCGTAAGTACTTAAATCTGGCTGAACGTTATAATGTTGCCAGCTTGCCCAATGGCCAGTACGACAAAATCCGCTTTGAATCTCATCCATTATTAAAAGCACTCCATGATCATCACAAAAAGATCGCAATCCTTCTAGATATCTTTGAGGTACTGGATTAAAACCACCCTCTCCCTGAATAGGCTCAATAATAATGGCAGCAACACTATTGATATCTACCAAATTATGGGCACTTTCCCTAAGGCGGATAAGTTCAGTATCAATAAAATCTTCCATCTCCTGAGCTCCATGAAACTTATAAAAATTAGGAAAAGGGATTCGATAAACTTCCGGTGCAAAGGGTCCAGAAGAAAATTTATAATTTACCTTGCTGGTAAGACTCATCCCCATAAGGGTACGACCATGATAGGCTTCTGTGTAACATAATATTGCAGGCCTTTTTGTTGCCTGCCGTGCGATCTTAATGGCATTTTCTACCGCTTCTGCACCTGTACTAATAAGCATGGCTTTAGTTTTCTCTCCATGCGGTAGGATCTCTGCCAATTCCTCACATAATTTTATATAAGGTTCATAGGTTACAACATTGAAGCTGGTATGAAGATACTTCCCCGCCTGTTCCCTAATTGCTTCTACCACAGGCTCTGGGCAATGCCCAGCATTTACAACACCTATTCCTCCGGCGAAATCTATAAGTTCCCTACCATCAACATCGGTAATAATAGCACCTTTAGCATGTTGCACGGTGGCTGTATTAAAAACACCTACACCATTGGCTACGATATTTTTTCTCCTATTAAGAAGTTCTTCAGATTTGGTTTGTTGCTCGATCATAAATATAATTAGATTGTAAAAAGAGAATAAAGAATTATTAATCGTAAAAAATTAAAGATTAAAGTAAAAAAGGGGATTTTACTTTAATAATTCTTAGTGCCTTAATATACAATAATTTTTATATTATTACGGGTCAAAATCAAACTAAAACGCAATAAACAACGGCATATATCATAAAAATATATAATATTCTGTTAAAAAACAGTAATTAACATTGAATAACATATTTTGTCTCCATCGGGTTTTAAAAAACAAAGTCACTTTTAATAATATAGTTATTTTATACAGGAATGGCCGTTGTACTTTTTACAGGACTTATTATAAAGGTGCTTTGCGTACTTCCAATATGCTCCAGAGCGGTAAGTTTTGCCACCATAAATTCTCGGTAAGCTTCCATATCTTTTACCAAGATCTTTAAGATATAATCATACTCTCCACTAACATGATAACACTCTAAAACTTCTGGAAGTTTCTCCACTTCAGCTTCGAACTTAAGCATGTAAGATTTAGTATGCTGAATGAGTTTGATCTGACAGAAAACCATAAAATTCTTTTCCACCCCTGCAGGGTTGATGAGCGCTACATATTTTGATACTACCTTATTTCTTTCAAGTCTTTTTATTCGCTCAAAAATTGCGGTAACAGAAAGATTAAGATTATTGGAAAGTTCTTTATGAGTAATCTTACTATCGAGCTGTAAATGCTGAAGAATCTTTTTATCTATAATATCTAATTTCATAAACTGATGTTTTTTCTCATTCCTAACCTCAAATTAGAGGTTTTAAGAATTTTATTCTGCAATTTATCAATTTATTAGATTTAATTACTGAATAATTGACCAAGCCTTGATTTTCATTCAAATTAATGCTTATTTTGATAGAATCAAAAAACAACTTAAAATGAAATACAAACCTGCAGATCATATTCAAGACCTTCAATATTTTGGAGAATTTGGTGGAGTTAATCCTTCAATTTCAGATTCATCTACCTATACTTTTCTTTCCGCAAAGACCATGTTCGATACCTTTGAAGGAAATGCAGATGGCTGTTATTTATACTCCAGACACACTTCACCTTCTAACCTTTATTTAGGCGAAGCCTTGGCTGCTATGGAAGGTACTGAAACTGCAAATGTAGCGGCTTCTGGGATGGGTGCTATAACTTCTGCTCTTTTACAGCTGTGCAAAGCAGGAGATCATATAGTTTCCAGCAGAACCATTTACGGAGGTACTTATGCCTTTTTAAAAAATTTTGCCCCAGGATTCAACATTCAAACTTCTTTTGTAGATATCACTAAATTAGATGTTGTAGAGGCGGCAATAACAGAAAATACAAAAGTGATATTTTGTGAATCTGTAAGTAATCCTTTATTAGAAGTTGCAAATATTGAGGGACTTTCAAAAATTGCAAAGAAACACGGACTGATATTGATAGTAGACAATACTTTCTCTCCACTTTCTATCACTCCTGGAAAACTTGGAGCAGATGTCATTATTCACAGTTTAACAAAATTCATCAATGGTAGTAGTGATACTGTAGGTGGAGTTGCCTGCGGAACTCAAGATTTCATCAATGCACTTAGAAGTGTTAACGATGGAGCAAACATGTTGTTAGGGCCAACTATGGATAGTATGCGCTCTGCTTCTGTTTTGAAGAATATGAGAACGCTTCATATCAGAATGAAACAACACAGCAAAAACGCGATGTACTTGGCACATAAATTTGAAGAAGATGGATTTAGAACGGTTTACCCGGGACTACCTTCTCACCCAAGTCATGAACTTTACAAAACCATGATGAATCCAGATTACGGATTTGGTGGAATGTTAACCATAGACGTTGGGAGCATAGACAAAGCAAATGAGTTGATGGAATTAATGCAAGAACGCAACTTAGGATACCTTGCGGTAAGTCTTGGTTTTTATAAAACCTTGTTTAGTGCACCCGGAAGTTCTACTTCTTCTGAAATTCCTTTAGAAGAACAAAAAGAAATGGGATTAAGCGATGGTTTAATTCGTTTCTCTATCGGCCTTGATAATGATATAGAAAGAACTTACAAAATCATGAAAGATTGCATGAAAGAAGTTGGACTTTTGGTAGAAGAGAAAGCTTAATTAGTTGATTTTACATATTTACCTTAAAAAGGGAATTTTAGCATAACAGCTGAAATTCCCTTTTTCTTTTTTCATATAAATTAGATCTAATAAGTTACAACTTTCCAGAATCTGTATAATCTGACAATAAAACCAGTACTTTTAGCAAATTACTTCATTTTAAGACTTGCCAAATTTGCCTTAAAATCGTAACATTACGATCCGAAAAAAGAAAAACTTAATGGAAGACCAAAGCAATACCTTCGAAAATGAACCAATAATTGAAAATAGAGAACTAAATATATGGGAGGCATTGATTCCCGTTTTTGCTTTAATTGGGATGCTGGCTTTCAATGTTTATGTTTTTGGAGATGATGCTCTTAGCGGATCAAATCAGTTCATTTTATTATTAGGAGGAGCCGTTGCAGCTATTGTTGGATTTTTTAATAAAGTGAAGTTCGACAAGATGATAGATGAGGTAGCAAACAATATTCAAAGCACTGCCGGTGCTATCTTAATTTTATTGATGGTAGGTGCTCTTGCCGGAACATGGATGATGAGTGGTATTATTCCAACCATGATCTATTATGGTCTGCAGATCTTGAATCCTACTATATTTTTACCTGCCTGTGTTATAATTTGTTCTATAATATCTGTAGCTACTGGAAGTAGCTGGACTACTTCTGCTACTGTAGGTATTGCACTTATAGGTATTGCTAATGCACTAGGAATTTCCCCGGGAATGACGGCCGGAGCAATTCTGTCTGGTGCTTATTTTGGAGATAAGATCTCGCCTTTAAGCGATACTACCAACCTTGCTCCTGCTATGGCGGGAACAGATCTTTTTACGCATATTAAATACATGCTTTACACAACTGTTCCAACCATTATAGTTACGCTTATCATATTTGTAATTTTGGGATTGAATATTGACGTTACAGGAAATACAGATACTTCTTCCATATTAAACACTATAGAATCTTCTTTTCATATCACTCCTTGGTTATTTTTAATTCCGGCGATCGTTATCTTTTTGATTGTTAAAAAAACCTCTCCTCTTATCGCTTTGTTAATAGGAACTTTATTGGGTGCTATAGCAGCAATTATTTTTCAGCCTGAAATTATTAGACAGATCTCTGGAGCAGACAATTTGACTTTTGTATCTGGTTATAAAGGGATCATGCAAGCAATTACTGTAGATACTTCAGTAGTTACAGATAATGAAAATCTAAATGATCTTTTCTCATCCGGTGGTATGGCTGGTATGTTAGGAACTATATGGTTGATTATCTGTGCAATGGTTTTTGGAGGAATTATGGAAGCAATTGGAGCTTTAGCAAGAATTAGCTCGGCTTTGTTACACCTTTTCCATACCACCTTCGGATTGTTTGCAAGCACAGTAATTAGCTGTTTAGCATTGAATGCAACTGCTTCAGATCAATACCTAGCAATTGTAGTTCCCGGTAAAATGTTCGCCAAAGCTTATAGAGAAAAAGGACTTGCTCCTGAAAATTTAAGTAGAACTTTAGAAGATTCCGGAACGGTAACTTCAGTATTAGTTCCTTGGAATACTTGTGGTGCTTACCACAGTGGTGTGCTTGGAGTTCCAACCTTAACTTATGCCGGTTATGCCTTCTTTAATTATTTGAGTCCGTTTATGACCCTTATATTTGCTGCCTTCAGCATCAAGATCAGACAGTTGGCAACTTCAACTAAAACAGCATAATAGCTACAGAATAAACAAAAATAGAGATAATCTATTTTTGTTTTGACGTACTATAGTCAAATACTATTATTCAATAAGAAATAAAAATTTTGATCTTCGCTCTAAGCGAAAGCATTTTCTATTTTTGCACCCGAAATTAGTAACGAACAAAAACAAATATAATATGGCTTTAGTAGGAAGAAAATTCCCGAATTTAAGTGTAAACGCAATGAATGATATGGGTGATACCTTCAAGTTAAACATTCTTGAAGAAGCTCAAAAAAACAAGAAAAAAGTATTGTTGTTCTGGTACCCAAAAGATTTCACATTTGTATGCCCAACAGAATTACATGCATTTCAAGCATCTTTAAAAGAATTTGAAAAAAGAAATGTAATGGTAGTTGGTGCTTCTTGTGATACTCCAGAGGTACACTTTGCATGGTTAAACACTCCTAAAGACAACGGTGGAATTGAAGGTGTAACATACCCAATTCTTGCAGATTCTAACAGAAACTTAAGCTCTCAATTAGGGATCTTAGATATTTCTAATGAGCAGTATGATGAAGAAACAGGAGCAGTAACTGTAGAAGGAGACAATGTAACTTACCGTGCAACCTACTTAATTGATGAAGATGGAAAGATCTTTCATGAAGGAGTAAATGATATGCCTCTTGGTAGAAATGTAAATGAGTTTTTACGTTTAGTTGATGCTTATACACACGTTCAAGAAAAAGGAGAAGTTTGCCCTGCAAACTGGGAAGAAGGAAAAGAAGCAATGAATGCAGATCGCAAAGGAGTTGCCTCTTACCTAAGTTTAAACTAAAAAAACATTGCTATGGTTAAGGAATTAGAACAAGATAATCTAAATGAAGTTGTTGCAAACAACGAAACGGTTTTGGTTCAATACATGGCTGGATGGTGTGGAAATTGTCGCGTAATGAAACCTAAATTTAAAAAATTAGCAGGCGAAAATGAGAATGCTACTTTTTTAATGGTGGATGCAGAAAAATTTCCAGAATCTCGTAAAATGGCCAAGGTGGATAACCTTCCAACATTTGCAGCCTTCAAAAACGGAAAATTAGTTAATCAAGTTCAAACTAATAAATTTGAACTATTAAAAGATCTAGTAGATGAAGTTGCCAGTAATTAAACATTTACAACGTAACAACGACGCAGAAAAGTTGCAGAATACTATAGATGTATTAGAAAGCTTTACTGAACATAGATCTGTTTCTGAAGACGAAATGGATGTAATTGGTGAGTTGCTTACCAATCTATGCGGAGCGGTAGAAGTTCATAAAATGATTGATGCCGGTGATTCTGAAATGGATGCTGCTAATAATTTTGTGAAAAAGGTAATGGGATCTATAGATCGTTAAAACCTTAATAAATTACTTATAAAGGCTATTCTCATATATGGGGATAGCCTTTGTTGTTTTTATGATAATTTTAGTAAATCCCTAGGCGATAAGCATTAAATTTAGCTTTTAAATCAATAAACATCAAAATAGCATGTCACAGATAACTTTAAAAGAGCATAAAATTAATACCTACGGAAGTTTACCGGAAATGGGTGAAAAAGCCCCTCACTTTGAATTAGTAAAGAGTGATCTTTCTTCTGCTAAATTGAAAGATTTTAAAGGAAAGAGATTAGTTTTAAATATTTTTCCAAGTATCGATACGAACGTATGTGCAACCTCAGTTAGAAATTTTAATGAGCGCGCTGCAAAATTGAATAATACCGAGATCTTATGTATCTCCAGAGATTTACCTTTTGCTCAAAAACGTTTTGTAGATGATGAAGGTCTTCATAATGTGACCAATTTATCTGACTTTAGACAGGGTGATTTTGGTAAAGATTATGGAGTAGAAATGATAGACGGGCCAATGGCTGGTTTATTATCTAGAGCTGTAATTGTATTAGATGAAGAAGGAGTTGTTATTCACAGTCAGCAGGTGCCGGAGATTTCTCAGGAACCTGATTATCTATCAGCTTTAAAAACCTTGTTATAAATGAGGGATTCATACCTCGGAAAAAGAATTAGAGGCGGCGGTTATGCTATAAAAGGGGCTTGGATACTTCTTAAGAGTGAGCATAGTATTCAAGTTCAATTCTTTATAGGAATTGCAATTACCATCGCCGGAATTTATTTTGACATTACAGCAACCGAATGGTTGTTTCAGATCTTTGCTATTGGCTTAGTATTAAGCGTAGAAGGTTTGAACACCGCAATAGAAGGAATTGCAGATTTTGTACATCCCGATATTCATACAAAAATTGGCTATATAAAAGATGTTGCTGCAGGAGCTGTTTTATTTTCAGCAATTACAGCAGTAGTTATAGCTTGCATTATTTATCTGCCCTACATTTTTCCTGATGTAAATTGGTAACCCGGTACTATAAAATAAGGAAATTACAGATTTTTGTTGAACCCGTTGAAGTAAAATTTAGCGGGTTTTTTCTTATTAAGAATTCTGGAAATAGTAATAAGCCTCGCCTATAGCTTCTCCAAAAAAATAAGCAGTACCAATTATTAAAACTCCAGTACAAAAAACGGAAAAAACTTTTTTATATTTTTCTTCTAACTGCTTATAAACACCACTATAAATAATTGCGAAGATTAATATGACTAAGAAATAGCTCATGAAATATTTTAATAAAGACAGGCACCCATCAGACTTCCTGAGATTACTCCTGATGTTAAACCTGTTAAAACCCCTATTAATGGAGCTCCGTATAATTCAGCTAAAAATATCCCTATAAAAGTACCTATTACAAACCCTATGGCTAAGCCGGTAATAATGGCTTTTTTATTCCTTCCAAATTTTTTCATCAATGACATACTTAACAGACGGTGAACCAGAACATTAGGGGGAGTCTATTCATGTCTTAGCCGTGCAGGGACAGCTGATTTGTTATAATTTACGAGTGTGAATATAATAATTTTATTTTAAAATTTAATCTTAACCTCTTTAATTTCAAAGCCTTAAGATTCAACAAATGTTAATATAAATCCACTAAAATGAAAATCTCTAAAGCTAAAGTTGTTATTTAATTATAGGTTAGACTAATAGAAACTAATTTTTAGTTTAGTGACATGTAGAGATTTATTGCAAATTTAACGTTTTCAGCACTTTTAATTTCCTGTATTCATTTATTCTGGCATCAAATAGTTCTTCGTTTACGTAGATGGCTTCTATAGATTTGTCCTTTAATTCTTGATAATTATTTTGTAGGTCAAAATCAGAATTCACAAAATCTAGCCAATATATTTTTTCTGTTTTACCTTCAGTAGTTTTAACTTCCAAGACTATAAATGTTTCTGCATTTATAGCTTTCACCTTTCCAACCAATCGATGCTCTTCTACCTTATTTTCTTCAGATATATTACCAAGAGATGCAACCAATGTAGGACATATAAAAGCCATTCTTGAACCTATTGTTTGCCCTAGTTTTTCACCACTTTTTGTGTCTAACAGATCTAAGTTAAGATCGTAATCTTTAGCTAATTGTACTTTATAATCTTTGGCACTTAATAAAAGACAGCCACCAAGATCTTCTGAGGTAAGATCTGGTTTAGTCAATTTTTTCTGACTTATACATTCACACGCATCTTGTGCTATTTTATCTACATAATCATAATCTTCCTGTGCTAGTGTAAAATTAAAACTAGTAATTAAGATAAGTAGTAGGTAGATTTTCTTCATAAGTAATTATATTTTATTTGGTTGATTCTCTTTTAAACATTTTATTTCTCCAAGGCATTTCTATCCCAATTTGCAAGATCTGCCGCAGCATTATAGGTGCTATGTAAAAACTCTAAAAGCAAAGCTTCAGGATCTTCAGCTTTTTGAATATCTGCATAAGGCAATAAATATTCTCCCATTTCTACTTTATAATAATTGCCATCAGGATTTATTCTGGTCTCTTTAAAACCATTGGGTTCGGGATAGCTATAATTATAAAAAGCGGCAAAGGGTACCATTTCATTTCCTGGCCAAAATCCGCTGCTGCTCACCTCATGAGAGTATGCTTCCTGAGCTACCCAGTCTGGTAAATTCGGAACGCCTCCGGGATGCTTTGGGGCTGTTCTACCAGAAAATCTGGTTACAGCAAGGTCAAAACTGCCCCAGAAAAAATGTGACGGACTCGACTTTCCGATAAACTCTGCTCTAAACTGATTAAATACTGCATTAACGTTTAATAGCGCCTTGTGTAGTTTTAAAGCCTGATCTGAATCATAAGTACAGTGAACTTCATCTACATCTAACGGAAGCGGATCTACTAGTTCATTTGGAGTGGTATTGATCTCCACATTGATTCCAAATTCTTTTAGATTAACCATAACCTTATGATAAAAACCGGCAACCGAAAGATCTTTCAAGCTTATATGAGCATATTCCCCATTACTGGTACTTATTTCCAACTGATGTTTTATAAAATTAAAATCCATCTGAAAATATAAATTCCCTGCGGGGAGTGTTCCGGTAGTTAAACCTTGGGTATTTACCAATAAAGCGATATGCCAAGAATGATTGATCCACGGCATTTGCGCGAGTTTGATCTTGCCTACAATTTGCGACCATAAATGGAGCGTTTCATAGGTTTCTTTCCCTTTTGCATAATCTAATTCCGGCCAGTTCATTTTCTCAGTTCTCATAACTTTAGAAGTTTTAATTTGACTTAAACCACTGTTATTCAGTGTTTCTAAAGTTAAAACTATTTTATTTTAAATTTTCAATTTGACAGAATCATACTACTACTTTTCACATGATTTTACATATTTTCCTGCAACATCCATTTCATAAGTCCATTAGGATCTACTATAGACCAGCTATGAGGATTTCTCTCTCCATTTGCTCTATAGCCTTTATCTTTAGTTGCGATGTATTCAACCTTGCTAAAACCCTGTTTCTTCAAAGCTTCAGAAAGTTTTTTAATATGATAGGCATTTAGAGTTTCATATTCAGCCATAGTATTCTCTTTCCACCAAGTAGTATCTGGCTCTGTATAAAATCTGATCTTAGTATCCTTTAAAGCTTCAATATTCTGAATATTTCCCGTTCTTAAAGTAGCCACAGAATATTTTTCATAAACTGAAATATCATCTTGAGGCTTCCCAAATTTTTCCTCAAAAGTTTCTATCAACCAAGCACTTTCAGCTACAGTATCTTCTGAAAAATCATTTTCAACATTCACCTCTGCACTATGATAGAGGGCTGAAAGGTCTATTGGAGAATCTACTATAAATACCCCTTTTGGTGTGAGATTATATTTATTATTTTCCACTAAATAATTACTCGTAAGCATTGCTACATCTCCCCCACTGGACAATCCTCCTAAATAAACATTTTCTGCTGCTAGATCATTCTCTTGGAATATGTTTTGAAGTTGTATTGCCAAACTGTCTTTATCAGACTCTTCCATCCATAACTTCCTATTATAATTCATAAACAGCACTGCTACGTTATTTTCTTCAGCAGCTTCCTGTATATTAAATTCATTTTTAATGCCTTCTGCAGTCTCCCCGTAACCTCCAAATAAGATCAAGATTGCTTTGGTATTGCTTGAAGGTTTATCTAACTCATAAGCATTCGTGATAATCTCTTGAGTTTTTGCTTCTGGAGATACAACTTTTTCTGTTTCTGGATTGCTACCGACTTTACAGGAAATAAAAACTAAACTTAAGACTAATAATTTCGATATATTTTTGATTTTCATGAGGTTTTGTTGATCAATTACTGATTAAATAAGCTAAACTGTATGGTTCTAGGCTATTTTATTAATTACAAGTAGAAGTTAAAACAGGTTTTCCATCCTTTTCCGCCATTTCGAAACCATTATCTAACATAGGTTGAAAGCTTTTACGACCTGTAAATTGCCATAATAAATATCCATAGTCGCACTGTGAAATAACACCATTATCATATTCCTTTTTCATCATAACTTTTAATTCTTCCCAATATTTTTTCGGAGAATGTATTAAAAGGATGACTGGGTTAAACTCACGATCTGCAAAATCTTTCTTATAATATTTCTTGATACGCGTCATACTCGGGAATCCGTACTTTTTGGTAATATCTATTATTCTTTGAGTGTGTTCCGCATCTTTTGGATTGATATAGTTTTTAAAAATATTTCTAGTTAGACTATCTGAAGCAAAATTTATCTTCTTCAACTCTACGGCTCTTAAGCTATCTGGAAGTTCTTCAATCCTATTAGTTTCACTCTTGTCAAAAGTTTTGTAAAAAGTGAATTCTCGCATGGTTTGATCATAAGCGTACATAAATTCCATCTCTTCTACTAAAACATCAATATCTGCTTTAAAAAGATTGTTTTTTTTGGTTTGGCTAAATGAGAACGTGCTAAAAAGAATGGTAATTATTAGAAACTGAATTTTCATTATTTGGGGGGATTTGTTCGTAAACACGTTTAATGATATCTGTTGGCTCCTCTTATTAAAAATAATACTAGATCTTATAATTTTCTTTATTCAAATCCACTTTTAATAGATGCATCTAATCTCTTTATTTACCGGCCTGCCTAACTTCTATAACATCAAAATAATCTCCGTTTTGCAAGAAGATCTTTAAAACCCTATCATCTCTAGTATCATTCGCGAATACTTCAATATGCAATTTCTTGCTATCAATTCTTGAGATACTAAAATCTTCTTTTGAAATCACAAAATTAGCTGCTTGAGTATTTACGTCAGACAGATCGTAATTTTTATTATCTAAAAAAATCTCACCTATCCACCATTTAGAGCCTTCAGTAATAACATCTACAGTGTTACTTTCTGCAGAGAAGTTGACTTCTTTTTGCGAGAGTTTAATATTATCTTTCCATTTCCCATCTAAATCATCCGCAGAATTTCCGCAGGAGACCATAAGAAATAATAAACTAAATAACCCGAATGATTTTAATCTTTCCATATGAAAATAATTAATTTGAAAGTGAAACTCATCCAAGTTAAAGAATTATTTGTCACATTAGCCTAAAAAGTTTTATATGTTCTTGATTTCTAGTAGAAGTGATAGAAATTATTTCATTTAGATGATATTTCCAACTTCATCTGCCTATTAAACCTCAGATACTTGCCAAGCAATCAAATAAAACATCATAATAGATAAAACCGAATTTCTTAACCACTTGAAACCTAACTCTTCCGGACGTGCTAATTCATCGTCAAATTTTCCATTGAAACCTTAAAAGGTCCAAACTACAAAAGCGCCTACTAGCTGTATAAAAAATCTACCTACCATTAATATTATTTATTTTAAAGACTATTATCTATTGCTTCTATTGCCTTTTCCATCAATTCATCTCTCCCCTCTCTAATACCTTTTACTGTTGGTATTACTTCTATATCCGGAACTATCCCAACTCGTTGTGTGTCTTCACCATTCGGATAAAAAACTCCAATTCCTGAGATAACAGTTCTTAATCCACCGGGCAAAACAATACTAGATATATTCCCATCTGCTCCCGCAGTAGTACTTCCTATAACCGTAGTATTATCTCCGGCTTTAAACGCCATAGCTGTATATTCCGCCTGACTTTGGGAAAGTTCATTTATTAAAACAACTAATTTACCTTTATAGGTTTTGCCTCTATGAGGAATTTTTAGGACATCTGTAAATTCAAATTCACCTGGATTATTTATATTTCCGTTTGTAAATTTTACAAAAGGCGTAGAAGAAGAAACAAAATAAGACCCCAAACTAAATGGTACGAAGGTGGAAGGATAATTTCTAATATCTATTATAATTCCCTTTGTGTCTTTAAAATCATTTTTAATCTTTTCTATATCCTCATCTTTAATAGTTTGCAGCGTTACGTATCCTATATTGTTATCCAACATCTTATAAGAGGTACTGCTGCTTTCTTTGAACCAACTATAAAAATTAATGCTTTCCTTTGGATATAATTTGAGATCTGTAGTTTGCTTTTCACCATTCTTATCAAAATATTCAATTTCAATATTTTCTGAATTTGAACGCAATATATCAACAGAAATATTTCTTAACCTAGTTGGGACATTAGATGCCGGATAATATTTGCTTTTTTCCTCTAATATCTCATCAACACTTTTGCCATTTATCTTGGTTATTACATCTCCTATCTCCAATCCTGCTCGTTTTTTTAGATCTGCATTATAATAGTCTGTAACTACCAATTTGTCTTCTAAAAACCTAACATGCACTGGCGGATAGCATGTCCCCTTTTCTTGGTCTATCATATCTGCTCCTTCATATAAATTGGCATGAGTATCTTTAACTTCTGCTATAATCTGAATTGCAGCCTTTTCATATTCCAACTCATTATCTGCATTAATAAATATTGCTATATACTCTTTGAGGATAGAATTCCAGTCTTTATCTGTTAACTGTCTATTTGGATAGAAGTAGTGTATCATATTCCAATATCTATATAGAGATAGCAGTCTAAACCCATCATCTGGATAAGTTTTATCTGAATAAGCATGTTCATTAAGGAATTTAGGGTTTCCTACACTCGGAGACATTTCAATATAATATTGCTTGCCTTGAGAACGATTATTATAAATTGATAATAGTTTATTCCTTAATGCAGCTTCTTGATTAGCTATCCACTTTTGATCTGGTTTCATAAAGCTATTTCTGTCTGAAGACTTACAAGATTTACATTTATCAATCTTACCCAAAGAATCTATCCAACTAATGAGAAGATTGTTTCTTTCTTCAATAGTCTTAGCTGAAATATAATTAGGTAAAAATCTAAATAATTCATAATCCCAATTATAATTTCCTTTAGTGATTGCAGGATGATGATATTTTAAAAAGCCCCATACCTTCCCTAAAAGTTCAAGGTCTTCTATTTTTTTTGATGTTAGATTAGATAGCTCAATGCTGGAACCATTATCAAATTCTGTATCTAGATCTGCTTTTGAAAGTTCTTTTTTTACTTCTTTAGTAGTTTGTAAATCTTTTCCATCAATGCTAATAACCAGATCATCGAACCAGGCTTCTCCCTTGCCCGTAAGTATTCCTCCAACATAGATAGTTTTAGCTTGTTCCGGATAATCCAGCGTTATACTATATTTCTTCCAATCTACAGTACCGCTAATATTCTGGTCGTTCATATTATTAAAAGCTAGAGAACCTCCATTACCATCAACCCTTAAAATTAATCCTGCATAACCATCTTTCACATTTTTTAATTTCATAAAGCCTTCAAGCGTGATGGTGTGACCTTTATAATTTGCTGGTATTTTATAAGCTAAACTCCCAAAAGAACTTCCTCTTTCATCAGCAGTAATTTTTCCGGCTCTCTTCCCAGAATGAGCTATGGTATCTATTGTTAGATCATAATTACCCCATTTAATCCAGCCATCTGAAAGTTTATTTTCTGATGTTTGCTTTTCAAATCTTAAATTGAACTTTTCTGGTTGCTGAGCTTGACTGTAGGACACAGACATTAAGATTAATAATGCTAATATGTTTTTCATTTTTATTTTTAAATTATTACTGCTAACGGCTTCATCTATAGCAAGGCCAAAAACCTTATTCTGATATCTCTATTTTCTTATGTTCTATTTTTTAAGTTTTGCTTCTAATGCCGGTAATTCCTTTTTATATTTTTCTGCATCAAATACTATATTCCAATTAGAAACATAATCTTGTAAAGGCTGCAGTCCTACTGAAGCCCTCCTTTTATCTACATTTTCAGGATCCTGAAGTGGTAATATATAATATTCTCCTGTTTCTTGATCTCGACCTATTTGACTTCCATAAATTTGTCTTTTACCCTGTCTTAAGGCAACTCTATCTTCCAACAAAGCCAAATCGCTAGGATCTGCATTTCCTTTGGTAACAGCTTCCCGCATCATTGGTAAATATTTTTCCTGTACCGAAAGGTCTGAATGTTGAATAACAAGGAATAAAGTAGAATTACCCCGATTTCCAATTACGTCTTTTCCCAACCAGCCGTGCTCATCTAGTATTTTTTCAATCTTTATAAGGTTGAGAGAATCTTTAACAATTATCTTCCTAATATGAGCTTTCATCTCTTTAGAATCTCTGCCATATTCTTTTTCTACCTCGTTAATTTGTCTTCTTAAACCTTGGTCTTCTTGATAAATAGTATCTAAAATTGCTGCCAAAGGTTTATCTAAATTTGCTTCAGCCTTTTCTTTATTGGCCTTTACCTTTTCCAAAACCTTATTCCAACGTTTGTCTGCATGCAAATTATCAAGATCTGTATCTACAGTAATATGAGAGTAATTGGAGTAATTACCATTTTCGGCAATTTTGAATAATTGTACAAAAGAAGAATCTATCTCCTTTGCCAATGCATAAGAGCAGGCTGCATTATACCTGTCATTTACATACCCTTTATTACATAAAGCTACAAAAGCCTCAGAGAATTTTTCTCCAGATTCTTTGTAATTCTTCGTTTGATATAAACTATCTGCTTTTTTTACAAGCTCTGTATATTTCTCTTGGTCTTGAGCAAAAGAAATATTAAAGATGAGCAATCCTAAAATGATTAGGAGGTTTAATTTTTTCATTGATGATGATTTTTGATTAATGAATAGAAACCAAGAACTACCTGTTTAGCTGAATTTTCATTCAGAAAGAAAGCTTGATAGTTCTCGTTTCTAAATAAATTTATAAACTTTTCATTTCTTTTCAATTCTCTATCTGTCTTGATAGGGGAAAATAAAGAGATGTTTTACTCTGTCTTATCTGCCGAAGCATTTTTAAAAGAACGATTATTGAAACCATCGTTAAATCCATCTACAAAATCACTCCAGTCATAGATTATTATAAAAGTGAACATGGCAACTATACCAAGAAGGAAAAATTTGAAATCTCTACTGCTAATTTTAAAATTCATATTGTTGATTTTAGGGGTTAATTATTGATCTTTATTTTACGCAGATAACTTCAATTCTTTAAAAAAATCATCCAACTTATATAAAGATTCAGTTTCAATTAAGTTCTTATTTATATTTAGGGTGCTCTCCAGAGTCTCTATCTTATAACTATTTCTAAATCTCCTCACTTTTTTAATATCAGAGATCTGTATAGATTTAGACTTAAGAGAATGTCTGGTAATTCTAGTATTATCGATAGTTAAATACTGATATTTCTTTTGGTACAGTGTAGTTCCAGTTTGCAAAAGACCCAAGACAAGCCACAGATAACTATAGATGGAAGAGCCATCTTCATAAATAGCCAAGAGACCAATTAGGATCATTAAAATTCCATAAACCATCGTAAATTTAATGTGCTTTTCACTGTAACTAATCGTCATTGTTCTATTATCAGTACTCAAAATTTCTATCCTTTTTTCTTTAGATCTCTCATAAAAGATTTTGCAAGTTTTGCATAAGCTTCAGCAACCCTTACATGAGACTCAAAATCGTATCCTAAAGCATCTGCACCACGAACATCTTCATAAGCCACGCTAAAGATCTGGTTATTATCTGCCTTGTTATAAACCGAAATAGTGGCATCTATTCTCGCCGCTTTACGCATCACCCCTACGTTCCATCCATTATAAGAGCTATTAACCACCACTTTCATGATATGTGTAGCATCATCAAAGTCTTTGCTCACTTTTTGATCGTCTCGCTTATTAAATGAGGTTGCAAATTTAGGTTCAAAATGGTTCTCACGGTCAGAGAAGTACTTTTGCTTCCAGATCTCTCCTGTACCCGGTTCATCTTCCTCTTTTTCTTTAATTTTTTGATTGATATAATCTATCTCTTTCTCGAACTCCGGAATTGCGACGTTAGAATAATCAAATTCAAGATCATATTTCTGAATATCACTTATAGACTTCCAATCACCTTCAAGAACTTTTCCCTTTTGAGAGAACATGGTCATGGTCATTAGAACCGCTAAACTGCTAAGAATAATTTTTTTCATGATTGGTTATTTAATTAGGTTAGGCAAAATTGTTAGATCGATCTACTAAAACTTTATGAGTACTCTTGATTATATATTTCAGCCTTAAGCTTTTCTTTTATCGCTATATCTTTTTGCCATCCAAACAATTAAAACGATAATGGCAACGGTAAGTACGCCACCAAGTAGCATCAATTCTCTTCCTGATAATTCCAGTTCTAAATTCATAAGGTTCTGATTTTTAAATTAATGTTAGATTCTAATTTTGGTTGTTTTGGTTGTGCATCCTCTTCTTCTATGATTCGAATAAGATGCTTTCTACTAAGAATTATATCTATGCATGAGCAACTGCTTTTATATACGAGATCCTCTGTTATGGAAGATAATTATAACTCTTCCTTGAATTAAAACATAAATCCAAGGCCTATTTGAACGCCATTATTTTTAATGGAATCTGAGTAGTTTTTGCTATCAAAAGCGTCACTAAAGCCTTTAAAATATCTTGCATCTACAAATAAACCTCCTCTAAACTTATAAGACGCACCTATAGCTCCTCCAAATTCAAAACTACTTCCGAAATCTGTTTTCACTCCACCTATGTCTTCATTTACTAAAAAATTAAATGATGGCCCTGCTTCTACAGATATTGCATCTGTTAGGTAAATTTTAGCCAATACTGGAACCTGAATATAATCCAGTTTAAAATCTGTTGTTTGAGAACTACCTACAGTCGTAGGAATTTTTGCTGATGTACCCATAGTAGCATATAAAACCTCCGGCTGAATTGAAAATCTATCAGAAAAAGGAATTTCTGCTAAAAGCCCTAAATGAAGTCCTGTCATAGTGTTATTATCAGAAAAACTATCAGAATTCATATTGGTGAAATTAACCCCGGCCTTAACACCAAAAAGAACAGACTCTTGTGCTTTAACTGTTGTACTAGTAAAAATAATAAGCGATAAAATTAGTATTAGATTTTTCATTTTAGTTATTGATTATGATTAGTTAGATTTTAAATTATATTTCAGAATTTGACATTAGGCAACCGGCTCGGTTTCTACAAGTTACCGAAGTAGGAATTCACAATTGAATCATTGCTATTTTAGGCTTAAACAGCAAAAATGAAAACATGATTACATGTATTAAAAGGGCATTCTTCATAAGTATATTATTAAAATATGCTGTTGAAATGCCTGTAGGGGGACATTAAGATTTACTTAAAAGGTGTTTTATAAAACAGTAACTACCCAACCTGTATAACTTTTATTCTTTTATAAGTCTCTTCACTCTTATTTTTGTTACAGTTTGGTCTGTATTAAATATAACTGTTTCAATTAACACATCTTGCCAGATTACTATGGATTGCTGTTTTTTTGGCTTGAATTGTTTTTTCTAACGCTAAAATATCTCTATCTCCTGTCAGCAATTATTATCGTTAAGCTAGCTGATAATATTCTAATTTCATTTTATATATTTCTTATAAAATTTGGGATCCACTTCTTTCCAATAAACGGAATAGAATTCTTTCTTATTATTATTGTTTTGCTGAATTAATTCGGTAAAATACTCGGTAACATCATTTCTTAATTCTGAGTTTATAGCGAGTAAATCTCTTCCTTGCTCATCAAATACCATCACAGAAGAATATATTTTTTGTTCTGCTTCCCCACCTCCAGTTGCAGCAACCATATATAAGGTATCTCGATTTGGAAAAAGTTTAACCTGTTTCCAAACAAGCACAGGATGTCTTTCATTTTCTTTATATCTAGATTCGTCCCATTTTCCGAATTTATCAAACATAATTTTTTTTAATAAAAACTCGGTATACACATAATTATATTTTATCTGTGTAATAGAAATCGTATCCTTATTTACTGAAGCCACATACTTATCATTTGTTATATCTTTAAAATCGTTATGTGGAAGATATAATGTATTAGACCTTTGGGTAGTTATATTTTTGTTGGTTGCACAAGAACCATTCAATGCAATTAGTATAATTAAAAATATTTTTTTCATAAATGCTATTTGAGGAAGAACTCCTACTTCAACTAAAAGCTTCAGAGTTTGTAATCAATCCTGCAATTCGACAATAACTTCATTTTTGCGTTTAAATACTTCAAAAGGAGGATTGTATCCTAAAAAGTAAAATCTGTTGGTATAAGAGATTCCTTGAGCCTCTAAAGCTGCTTTTAATTTCTCTTTATACTTTTCTATTTTTTTATCATTTGCCCAACCTCCAAAAGTAATAGCAGCAACTGTTTTTGCCGGTTCCTCCCGAAATTCTATCTGATCTTGGTTTGGCTGCGGAAGTGTTTCTTTATTAAACTTTTTAGGAACTAAGAACATCACCGTCATAGAATCTTCCAAAGACATCGCTACCGGAGAGGTCATCGCTATTTTTTCTTTTCTTTTATTTCCTCCAAAAATGTATCCTGCTAATATGGAAAATCCCTTGCTGGAGGCAGCTTTATATTCGCTGGTAGAGAGTTTGACAGAAGTAAACAAACTAGCCTCATAATTGCGAATTTCAAAATTCTTATATTTTTTACTAACGCTATAAGGATAGGTTTCAATATTTCTTTGCCCTCTTACAGAATACCATTGCACAATAATGAAAACCAAAAGGATCACTCCGAGTATTATAAGTAGTGTTTTCATTATTTACAGTTTTAGTATAAAGTTATCATATTTTTAATAATCTATTAATCTCGTGCAATGCATGTGAGAATTATCTAGATATTCATTAAGCAGTTCTCATGATAAAGGTGGACATGAGTTTTTAATAATTTCTTTCATATTTCTTTTTAGCTACTAAATACTCGGCATTCTCACCATTGCCAGTTTTAAATTTAGTTTCTATTGTTTTTCTGGCTTCTAACTTTTGCATAAATACTTCAAGATGAAGATGTGGTCCCGTACTCCAACCAACATTTCCACTATAACCTATTACATCTCCTTTTTTAACTGTATTCCCAACCTGAAAAATAGATCCATTTTTTCTTATGTGCGTATATTCTGCAAAAGTTCCATCTGGATGATAAACAATGATGTAGTTATTATATTCTTTACAAGATTCTTCTCCACAACCCTTTGAATTATTTTCCACAACTCTTACCACTATCCCGTCTCTAATAGCTTTTATCTCGGTACCTATTGGCATTGTAAAATCTATAGCATTCTGATTTTGATGTGAAAAATCACCATTATAACCTTGATAAACTAAAAATGAATTTAACTCAGAAAATGGAAGATCATAGATATAATTAGAATCATATAGATCTAGATTATGATTGCCTATATTCCATCTGTAAGTATACTTAAATCCATACCCTTTACTCGGGTTCTCTACTGAAAGTGTGGTTATTAATTGCTTACCCTCCCTAGGATTTAAGATATAAAATTGATCATTCCCTCCTTCTATTTTTAAGTTGGTTACATTAAAATGTATTTTTATGGTAGCTGGACAGTACTCTTCACTATCGGCATATACATTATATCCATTATCATTTTTTTCATAATAAATTTTAATATTATTTTCAGCGAAACTAGATATGTATATGAACGAAAATAAAAGGAGTGTGTAGAATTTTACTTTTTGCATAGAATTAAATTTGGGTTTTGTAAGATGACTTAAAGTTTTGGTGATCTAGGATTGTAATAAGTTTTTAAAGATCATATCTTATTTTGAATGATTTTCGTTTTTACTTTTAAGGGTTCACATAACTATGAGTTACGGGTTTTCGGTTTTGTTTATTAGCCTACTAAAAGGTTAATACATTTACCCATCTTAGAACCAACATTATTACAACTGTAATTCCGGTAGCTGTGTATATTACACCTTGCCAATAAAAAAGTCTCGTTCCCCATTTTTTCCACATCTTTCGCCCATATTCCTTTTTAAAATGACCGCTAGTAAGCTTCCAGAACAGAAAAGTGATTATTAAATAAAGCGATATTGCAATTACCCAAATTTTTAGCATTTATCTAATTTTTAGTTTCTAAGCTTTTAAATATAGCGACTAATTAGGGTTAAGGCAAGTTGCGGGAGTAGGGACATTTCCGATAGCTATCGGGACTGTCGGCTTTGTTGGTTTTACTTGGTCTCTAAAATAACACTTTTCACTCGAATGTCCTCTATTTGCGCTTAACCGATGTGTATATAGTTATACTCCTAAATTACTCTTTAGAGTTAGTATATCAGATTTATAAATTTCATTTAAGAATTCATTGTAGGGATCATTTCTTTTATATTGAAAATATTCCTCGGCTTTTATAATATGTTCTTTAGCTTTTTCAATTTCTCCAATTTCATTATAAACTTTTGCTAATCCTAAATGTGCTTCGCAAACATATTTAGATTGGTTTATAGCTCTATTATATGAAACAATCGCCTTGTCAAAATTCTGTAATTTGGTTTCACAAATTCCTAGATATACATAAGATTGAATCTCTGCCCAATTTTCTCCCTGATTTTCAATACTCTGGTCGAAATGTTTAATTGCCTTTTCATATTCTCCAAGTCCAAAATAGGCTTCACCGCGCAGAAAATCTATATCTTCTCCCCAAGGTGTATCAATAACATTTGGTGTCAATTTATCTAGTTTATCAAAATCTATAATTGCACCTTTAAAATCTCTCAAAAACCTCAATTTCATATAACCTCTATATCCTAAATGAACTCTCGGATTATATTCTACAGCTTTATTAAGAAGTTCAAACCCTTTCTCATAATCACCTCGTTTATTGAAGGGAACCGATTGTTCGAAATAAATTTCATCATTTTGCGGATTTTGGAATTTCAATACTTCGAACATTGATTGTGAAAGATATGATCCTTGTGAGTGTGAAGCAAAATCATATCTGTCTTCTTTATCTGAAAAGAATAGAAATCCGATTACAATGACCGAGTATGCAGCTAAAAGAACAGTTAAAAGTATTTTGAATATTTTAAAAATTTTCTTCATAGTTTAAAATATATCTATAATTTTCTTATTCTCAATTTTGAAATTTAGAACGTAATAACTGTCATAAGTATTACCGGCTTTGTTTTTGGCCGGATTCCAATTTTTTAGTTCACTCAGCGTATTTTCAATCTCTAGAATATTCTTCGAATCAACTTCAATTTTCTGTAAATCTGTATTCGTTGCCTTGAGCCTGAATCTTCCAATTTCTCCTTCGCAGTTTACAACGAATCTATAAGTCAAAAGTCCTGATTCTTTGAAATCTAAAAATTGTAGTTTATTTAAAATTTTGCTTTTTATAGCTTTTTTTCCTCCAATATAGTCGGTATTCATTCCGTAATACTCGGCAATCTTATCTTCATTACAAAGTTGGAAATCATTGTCATCTATTCTGTCATTAGGTTCTAATTCCCCAATTCTATGCGTTGTTTGATAATATACCCACGCTGTTATGCTCAGCGCAATTAGAAAACTTATCAAAAGGAAGATGTTCGTTTTACTTTTCAATTTTATTTTTTAGTTTTTCTGCATAATTATATACAACGGTCTTATTTAATGCAAGTGGCGTGGAGTAGGAACACTCCCGATAGCTATCGGGACTTGTTGGCTAAGTTGTTTTTTACTTAGTGTCTAAAAAAATGCTTTTACCAGTATACCCGCTATTGGTGCTTAAGCGATGTTGTTGCCAGTTTTTTTTAGTACTAAGCTACCTTCTGTTTGAATTGATCAGACTTGATGAAATCCTCAAATAAAGGCCAATCGCTTATCTTATATTTATATGAATAGTCAGATTGTAAGAGAATATTAAATTTAGTTCTAACTTCTTTGTAATCGCCCATTAAGCAATATGCTGCAACTTCTATAATACTCTTTTCGTTTTTTCCATTCAGAAGTTTTTCTCTGATTTTCTCTGATTTCTCTTTTTGTCTATAATGCTTTTTCGCAAGAAAATAATTTACTAAAAAATAGGGTTCTGTGTGGTTTGATGGTTTCAAACACCTTAGGGTAAAATTAAATGCTTCTTGATATTTTTCTAATTTTAATAAAAGGAATGATTCATGAACATTTAGATTAGTATCAAAAGGGGATTCTATTTTCAATTCTCGGATTATATCAATTGCCAGTTCATATTCGCCATTTGCTGCAAAGATTTGAGATTGATTGAACTTATCATTACCAAGATGGTTTTCATTAAGTAATGTTGCTTCATCTATTTCTTCTTTATAAAGTAAGTAATCAAATAAAACAGAGTAATTACTTTTGTTTTTATTTTTGATGTTTTTAAGAGTGAATATTGCATCATCTAAAGACTGGAATTTTTCCAACTGCATTACCGCTTTGAATTCCCAATAATCATTATCTAATTCATAGGTATCTTCGAGATATTTAAATCTTGATTTGAGACTCTCTTTATCGTTTTTTAAATTATATTCTTTTAATAACATCATTTCTAATTCCTTTTTGTGCTCATATCTTTTTTGCTTAGGAATTGAATCTTCTATTAGTTTATAACTTTCTTTATTTTTAGTTTCTTTAAAATTAGATAAATGAGTCTTTAATTTTATTAGATTCGCATGAAACAAATCTTGTGTTTCTAGTTTTTTTATAATTTCTTCTATTTGTGATATTGTCTTGACTCTATCATCATTTAATTTTTCAATAATATCAACTTTTAGTAACCATGCAGAGTTACTAATTATTGGAGATAGAGCAATACACTTGTTTATTAATTCTTCAATTTGAGCTAGATCAAATTCTAAATCAGATGCATTATACACATCGTTATAGTGATTGAATAGTAATTTGGATTTTTCATAATATAACCTCGATATAAAAGGCTCTAATTCTATGGCTTTTTCTAAGTATTCCACTTTTTCTTCAAAGTCATTTTTTAAATTTGAAAGATTTATATAATTATCAATATTTTCTTTATCAATTTCTATTAATTCCTCATAGCAAACAATTGCTTCTGCTTGCTTGTTCATGTTCCGTAAACATTTTCCTTTTACTCCTAATAATGATTTATATAGATCACTTTTTTTATTTAGAGTTTCAAATTTTTTATCGATTTGCTCATTAACTTGTTCATAATTGGAAGTGAATAAATCTTGATTAATATTTTTTAATAAACTGCGCTCATCATCGCTAAGTTCTTCGGAGGGTTTCTTTTTGGGTCTAAATCCGTCCAAACTCAAATCTTTATCATCCTCTTTTTGATCTAAATATTGAAAAAAATTGGTTATTATATCTTTATCCTTAGCTTTATTCAATCTTTCAAAATCCTTACTAATAAAACTGCAATTAGTATTTTTGAAATAAGAATTTGATACAAGTTGATTAATTACTTCATTTTTTCTTTGACTTAAATAACTACTATCAATTGGTAACTTATTTTCATTTAAGTTGGAATGCACTTCAGCCATAAATTCATCATAACCTTCAATTTTGACATAATATACTCTGTCTTTCCATAGTAACTTTCTAAGGTCTTCATTAATTTCACTGTCTTCTCTCAGACACCAATAGATTCCATTTTTAAAATATTCTTCATTCTTTAATAAATAAGTCAGTATATCAATTATAGAACGATCGTTTCCACCATAACCGACTACAATTAGCCCGTAATCTTTTGAAAACTCTATAAATTTATTTTTTATATTTTCCTCAAGTGATTCTGTCTCCCTAAGTGTACTTTTTATATCATCAAATAAATAATCTCCGTGAAGCTTTATTATTTTTGGCCTTTTAGAAGTTATTGTTATACTATTAATGGAAGAATCATGAGCGCAAAGAATAGGTCGTTCATTTGAATATTGATAAAAAGCTTCGTTTAATAAATCATCAAAATTTGTTGTAAATAATGTTTTTAAATAATTGTTTTCTACTAATTTGATTAAATAAGCATATCCTATAGATGGTAATTTATCCCTAACTGCTTTCTCAATGAACATTCTTCTTTGTCTAGGAAGGTCATATTTTTTTTCAAATAATGAGCTATATGCATTCCTGCTATCAAACCACATTTGAGTTTTGAAATAAACCTGTGCATCTTCTGAATTAAACTCGGATATGTCGGGATTATCTTGCAAATAAATTTCTTTTTCCCATTTATTAATCAGATTTGATGCAGATTCGATGCCGGATGTTACTGAGCACCCAGCACCTAATAACAAGCTATAATTAGGATTATGATCATTTCTTGTACCGATATATCTAATTATATCATTTACAGAACGTTCTTTATTCTTTAATTCTTGTTGAAGATTTGTTATTGTATACATAAATTATATTATTACAAAAAAATTAAGAAAAATAATGATTATTTAGGAACTTATAATTTATTATCGAAAAATTATCCAAAAAATTTACTACAACTTATATTAATATGTCATAATGATGACGTATCAAGCTATCACTACAGGATTAAATCAGCTTCTAAGGCTTTTATAACCCCCTCTTTAAGAAAGAATTTATAGGGAATTGTTTTCTTGCTTTCAAACATACTGCAATAAAAAGATTGCCGCAACCTCTAGAATTATTAATTATGATTAATTATTAACCAAATAAGAGGTATTTGTGAACATGTTTTAGATTTCCACCATAAAAACTAACAAAATCATAAGGATACTTTTATGCGAATAGCAATCTTTTAAAATAAGACACCAACATAGCGAACCTTTATCTATACTAACGTCATAGCTTATGGAAAGAAATAATGTATCTACAATTTAAGAATTTGCAGACATAATAATGATCATGATGATAATGATTACTGCAGTACTGGCTTTATTGTTTAGAAATATATAGATTCCTGTAGCTACCAATAGTTTATCATCTACCTCTGTATAGATGTTTCCATCTGCAAATTTTGGTGAGTAGGTAATTAGTTTTTCTTCTCCTTTACGCAAGCAAAATTTATTGCTAAAGAAACCTTCCTTCTGCCAATTATAATTTGAATCTTTAAATCTTATTTTTGCGGTGCCATCAAATATACTATTTTCGATTTTGCCTACAGAAATTCCGCTGGGAATATGTGCTATAGAAACCGTATTGGTAAAAAAGCCTTTTTTATAGAAACCATACTTTTCGCCATCAAATTCTACACTAGCAAAACTGCTCCAAGGATGGTTCTTAATAAAAGAAATGACCTCTCCATCTGACTTAATCTTGATGTATTTGCTAAAAAGGTCTTTACTCCATTGCATAACTTGGCACATTTTTTACAAAAATAAGACAATTAAAAGCAGTTGCACTATTACGGCAAGGCTTTTAAAAAATCTTGATTTAAATGTACCTAACTATAACTTCTTAAGCGCTGGATCTTTATCTGCCTTAGCTTCAAATTTGATCTCTTTTACGGTATGTAAAGTGTCTTTTACCGCGTGTGGAGGTTGCTCTGCGTAGGTATTAACTACAGAACTTACTATAATAATAACAAGAGTTTTCATGATGGTGCGCCTTTAATTGATGTATCGTGTTTGATGAACTTATATATTCTTAGTTGTCTTAAAAGATGAATTGTAACAATTTCATTTTCAAATTCACACTAAAAAGTCTAAAAGATTACGATAAGTAGGGTTACCGGAATTTCTCCAAACTTAGAGGAAATCTTCAAACTCGCCAAAGTAAATCTTAAAATTAACATAATTACCTACCAAGTTTGTAGGTTAAACAATTGTTTTAGAATAGTATTTACGTTTTAACCAAAAAGCTACTTTTACTAAAAGTATAAGCGCTGGCACTTCTACCAATGGGCCAATCACTCCGGCAAAGGCTTGCCCAGAATTGAGTCCGAAAACCGCGATTGCTACTGCAATGGCCAGTTCAAAATTATTTCCGGCAGCAGTAAAAGCGATAGAAGCATTCTTATCATAGCTGGCCCCCATCATTTTACTAAAGAAGAATCCTATAATAAACATTAAACTAAAATAGATCAGTAAAGGCACTGCAATGATCAACACATCCATAGGAATCTCCACGATCAATTCTCCTTTTAGAGAGAACATGATCACGATGGTGAAGAGTAAGGCTATAAGCGTTAACGGAGAGATTGTAGGTATAAATTTAGTGGTATACCAATGTTCCCCTTTTAGTTTTACTAAGATGAGTCGGCTTAGAATTCCCAGTGCAAAAGGAATTCCAAGATATATCGCTACACTTTGTGCAATGGTAACTATAGAAATATCTACTATAGCGCCTTCAAAACCAAATAAAGGCGGGAGCTTGGTAATAAACAACCATGCATAGAAACTATAAGCAAACACCTGAAAAATGCTGTTTAATGCTACCAAACCCGCTCCATATTCGCTGCTGCCTTCGGCTAGATCATTCCAAACCAAAACCATCGCTATACAACGAGCGAGCCCTATTAAAATAAGACCAACCATATATTCGGGATAATCATGTAAAAAGATGAGCGCCAAAGCGAACATAAGCACAGGCCCTATTACCCAGTTGAGAATAAGCGAAACAGAAAGTAATTTTACATCTTTAAAAACCATGGGCAACAACTTGTAATTAACCTTGGCCAACGGCGGATACATCATCACGATGAGCCCGATAGCAATAGGAATATTAGTGCTTCCGCTACTCATGGAGTTAATAATTTCGGGGAAATCTGGCATAAAATATCCAATCCCAATCCCTAATAACATTGCCATAAATATCCATAGGGTAAGAAATTGGTCTAATTTGCTAAGCTTTTTCATGGGGAGATTTTAATAAGTACTGATTGATGAAAAGATATATTTCATCTCTGTAGCGATCTGATTACTGCGTTCTAGATAAACCTCTTTTTGCTTATCACTTCCATCTGAGATCTTTGGATCTTCATAAGTGATGGCAATTCGCTCTTTAGCTCCTGGAATAAAAGGACAATTTTCTTCCGCCTGAGAACAGGTCATTACCGCAGCAAATTCTTTATGAGGATTCTTAGGATCGTCGTAGAGTTTGGAAAACCCAGAAACCGCCGGAAGCACTTCAGAATAACTTATAGTATGAATAGGATTTTGCATTTCTGCACTGGTAGAGATCTTAAATCCTGCTTTTTGCAATACTTCTATGATCATTGAATATACTGCGGTAGCTTCTGTACCGCCAGAATAACAATGCATATTTGGCAATTGAAAGTAAGCCGCTATGGTCTGTGCCCAAACCTCTGCCAGAACGCTTCTTCGGGAATTATGGGTGCAAATAAAAATGAGTTCTATAGGCAGATGTTCCTGCATTAACCGTTGGGTAAGCTCTTTCAATGGCTTCAAGACCTTTTTTCGCTCTTCAGAAATTGCAGTAACATCCAATGAATTTATAAAATGACTGAGTTCAGGATAAATTAAATTTGAATTTTTCATGTAGTTTGGTTTGATCAAATCCCTATAAGTTTACTTCTGCGTTCCATGATCACGTTATCATACCAGATTCCATTGCGGGAAGCTACTTTTTCTCTAAAGCCAATTTTCCGAAATCCACACTTCAAATGCAAATTAATACTGGCTATATTCTCTTTAAAGATGCCGGCTTGTAAGGTCCAAATATTATTTTTTTCACTTTCTAAGATCAAAGCGGTTAGCAATTTTTTACCTACACCTTTACCTCTGGAATCTTGAGCCACATAAATGCTTACTTCTGCCACCCCTGCATATACCGCTCTTTTAGAAACAGCAGATAAAGTTGCCCAGCCTAGCATTTTCTCATTTTCAAGAATTGCAATTCTGCCGAAGTTATGATGGGAGGCATCCCAAGCTTCCCAGTTTGGTATTTTGGTTTCGAAGGTAGCAGTACCTGTTTCCAAACCTTCGGCATAAATTTGAACTACCTGCTCATACATGGCCTTGGTAATGGTAACCAGCTTCATCTTAGCAACAACCAGATCCGGGAGCGCAACTAGAAGCTTCTGCTTGTAATTCGCTCAATTTCTTTTTTGGTTTAGGTTCTGAAATTCCACATTTATCTTTTGCCAAACAGTTGGTTTGCTTGCTAGTGAGTAAAAAATGAGTTCCGTCAAAATCCAAACCGAATTTACCGATGGTTTCCCCTTGATACTCCACTTCTATCTCCCTATCTTCCAATTTTAATACCTTTTCTGACAGTTCTATGATATGAAGCAATTTCTCCGGATGCAATCTATGGTCGTAATCGTTCTCATTCCATAGTTGAAAATTGATCACCTTCTCCTCTCTTAAAGTACCTCCACAATCTATAAAATGCTTGCTTACACTTCCTACTTCTGTCACGTGAAAGTGACTTGGAACTAAATCTCCATTTGGTAGTTTAAAACTAATGTTTTCTACCTTCTTTAATATCTCTTTGATTTCTGATAGTTTCATAATATTAGATATTTAAATATTTATACTCTTTTATTAGCAACAGGAAGAATCTATATGTTGATCTTGATCTAGAAAATCTCCAAAGATCAGTTTCATAGCTTCCCAATTTTGCATGTCTATACAATAACACACACTAGTACCTTCTATGTTTCCTTTTATCAATCCTAAATTCTTAAGTTCTTTAAGATGCTGAGAAATGGTGGGTTGCGCTAAACCGATCTCTTCTACCAGATCTCCACAGATACAAGAATTGATCTTGAATAAATGCTGTAAAATGGCAACCCGGGCAGGATGTCCAAAAGCTTTTGCAAAACCTGCCAGCGTGTTTTGTTGTTCTGTAAAAATCTCAGATTTAACTAAACCCATATTACTTAATATGTTTATTGCAATATTACGATAAATATAAAACTAAATTAAAAATTAGAACAAAAAAATTCCTGTCAATCTTAAATCAACAGGAACTTTTGAATTTGATGGTTAATAATATTAGTCGTTCTGGAGAGTTTGGATCGCTCATCACTTCATGCATTTGTTTCACATGACGTTCGGAATGTCCGGCCATGATTAGAATAGCTTGATAATCATCTAAGCCTATTATAGTGATTGCCAAGTCATGCTTGGTAGTTTTATTGTACCCGGAACTAACTCGAATTAGGTTTAATTCTTAAAAACTCTATCTAAGATAGCACATCTTACTGATATTCATTTATTTACATTTCAATTATTTTATTTAAAATTGCAAACACCAATAAAATCTTGACAGATAGCGTTGTATAAAAGATTTGATGAGATAGAAAAAATAAAATCATTAGATTTGAGTTGAATTATAAAAAAACTGGCATTGTTAATATTGAATCCCTTTTCTTTATTTTAGACAAGCTCTAATTTGTATTTTTGCAAAAATTCCCCATAAATTATATGGCCAATAAAAAAGCCTCCACCAAAAAAAAGAGTTCTCCTAAGTTGAAAAAAGCCAGTTTTAAACTAAACAGGCAGCAAAAAGTAGTACTTGGTAGTTTCCTAATGCTTTTGGGGTTAGCCTTATTCATAGCATTCATTTCCTTCCTTTTTAACTGGCAAGCAGACCAAAGCACCCTAGGGGAATTTGGAAACAGAGAGATCGTAGCCAAGAACTGGATGAGCAAATTTGGAGCTACTATTAGCGACTTTTTTATTTATGATGGCTTTGGGGTTGCCGCTTTTATCTTTGCAGCCTTAATCACCATGAGTGGAGTTTACCTATTCTTCGCTTTTAAAATGAAAAACCTTTTTAAGTTTTGGTTTTGGGGAGTGTTAATGATCTTATGGTGGTCTATCTTCTTCGGATTCTTTGCCTTAAAATTTCCAATTTTAGGCGGAAGAGTTGGTTTTGAGATCAATGATTATTTAAAAGATTTTATAGGCACTATAGGAACCATTCTGTTACTCACATTTTTGATGATGGCTTATCTCGTGGTTCGTTTAAAGATCACTCCAGAATTGATCGGGAATTATATAAATTCTAAAAAGAAAGAGATCAACGAAGATTTTGAAAATCATCGTGAGAAAGCTAACATAACTTCAGAAGAAAAAAATTGGGTTACCGAAACTGTGACCAAAAAACCAGATCCAAAACCGGAAACCCCGGCATCGGTTGAATTTGAAACTCCTGTAAAACCTAACACTCCTACTCCTACCCCTCCAGTTAAAAATGTTGAGGAAGATGTACAAATGGAAGTGGAAACCACAGAGGAAGAAGAAGTTGAAGATACTTTAAGCTCTAAACTCGTAAAAGATTTTGGGGAATTTGATCCTACCCTAGAGCTTAAGAATTATAAATGGCCCACTATAGAGCTATTAAAAGATTACAATGTAAATGGTAGCGGTATCACCGTAGACCAGCAAGAGCTGGAAGAAAATAAGAATACCATTGTTGCCACTCTTAAGAATTATAAGATCGAGATCGCGCAGATCAAAGCTACCGTAGGACCAACGGTAACATTGTATGAAATTGTACCGGAGGCAGGGATCAGAATTTCTAAGATCAAGAATCTAGAAGATGATATCGCTCTTTCTTTGGCAGCATTGGGAATACGTATTATTGCTCCAATTCCAGGAAAAGGTACTATTGGTATTGAGGTGCCAAACAAGAATGCAACCATCGTTTCTATGAGATCTGTAATTGCATCGCCTAAATTCCAAAATGCTGAAATGGAATTGCCGCTGGCTTTAGGGAAATCTATCTCAAACGAAACCTTTGTGGTAGACTTGGCTAAAATGCCTCACTTGCTAATGGCGGGGGCTACAGGACAAGGTAAATCTGTAGGATTGAATGCCATTCTTACTTCTTTATTGTATTGCAAGCATCCTGCGGAAGTGAAATTCGTATTGGTAGATCCTAAGAAAGTGGAACTTACCCTTTTCAATAAAATTGAAAGACATTATCTGGCTAAATTACCAGGTTCTGAAGATGCTATTATTACTGACAATACCAAGGTAATAAACACACTTAATTCCTTATGTATCGAAATGGACGACAGGTACAACCTGTTGAAAGATGCCATGGTAAGGAATATTAAAGAATACAACGTAAAATTCAAGGCCAGAAAATTAAATCCGGAGAACGGACATAAATTCTTACCATATATAGTATTGGTAGTAGATGAGTTTGCAGATCTTATTATGACTGCAGGAAAAGAAGTAGAAACTCCAATTGCCCGTCTCGCCCAACTTGCCAGAGCGATTGGTATCCACTTGATCATTGCTACTCAAAGACCATCGGTAAACGTAATTACAGGTATCATTAAAGCTAACTTCCCGGCACGTATCGCTTTTAGAGTAACCTCTAAGATAGATTCACGTACCATTTTGGATAGCCAAGGAGCAGATCAGTTAATTGGTCGTGGAGATATGTTGTTTACTCAGGGTAATGAATTAATACGTTTACAGTGTGCATTTATAGACACTCCAGAGGTAGATAAGGTTACAGAATTTATTGGTTCTCAAAAAGCCTATCCAGACGCTCACCTCCTGCCAGAGTACGAAGGAGAGGACAATGGCACAAGTCTTGATATAGATGTGAGCGAGCGAGACAAACTGTTTCGAGAAGCCGCTGAAGTCATTGTAATAGCGCAACAAGGTTCTGCCTCTTTACTGCAACGAAAATTAAAATTGGGATATAATCGCGCCGGACGTATTATAGATCAATTAGAAGCTGCAGGAATCGTTGGACCTTTTGAAGGAAGCAAGGCAAGACAGGTTTTAGTTTCAGATATGAGCTCGTTAGATCAACTGTTAAATGGAGAAACCAATAATTAAAAATCATAAAATGAAAAGATTAAGTATTATAATGATTGCCCTAATCAGCATTTTTACTACTGCTAATGCACAGGAATCACAAAAAGCAAAGAAGCTCTTAGATGAAGTTTCTTCTAAAGTGAAAGCCTATGACAATATGGTAATCGACTTTAAATATTCTCTAGAAAATGAAGCCGAAGGAGTAAATCAAGAAACTCGCGGAGATGTAAGCATTGATGGAGAAAAATATGTTTTGAATCTTATGGGAACCACTCAGTTATTTGATGGTAAAAAGATCTATACCATTATTCCTGAAGACCAAGAGATCAATATCTCTAATTATGTTGCAGAAGAAGAGAATAATATCACTCCTTCTAAAATGTTCACTTTCTATCAAGATGGATACAATTACAAGTGGGATATCACTCAGGATATAAAAGGAAGAAAAATTCAGTACATCAAGCTAACTCCAAAAGATAGCAATGCAGATGTTAAGAATATTCTTTTAGGAATTGACAGTCAAACAAAGCACATTTACAATCTTATCCAAACTCAGGAGAACGGAACTAAGATAACCATTACCGTAAAAAGTTTTAAAACAAATCAGCCTTTAGCTAAGAATTTATTTTCTTTCAACGAAGGTAGATATAAAGACTTCTACATAAACAGACTGGATTAATTTTGAAGATATTAGACAGATATATACTTGTAAGTTACCTTAAGACATTCTTTTCGGTATTCATTATCTTGATGTTCATCTTTGTATTGCAAACCATTTGGTTGTACATAGGGGAACTTGCAGGTAAAGATCTGGACGCAGGAATTATTTTTAAATTCCTGCTTTATTTTTCTCCAAAATTGGTGCCGCTGGTACTGCCGCTTACAATCTTGCTTACCTCGATCATGGTATTTGGTAGTTTTGCTGAAAACTACGAATTTGCTGCGATGAAGTCTAGTGGGATCTCCTTACAAAGAGCCATGCGTGGACTAACAGTTTTTATAGTTTTTGTTAGCCTTGTAGCCTTTTTCTTTGCCAATAATGTAATTCCCGCAGCCGAATTTAAATCTATCAACTTAAGAAAGAATATCGCACAGTTAAAGCCTGCAATGGCAATTTCTGAAGGTATCTTTAACGATGTTGGAAATTTCAATATCAAGGTTGATAAAAAGACAGGAGATAATGATCAATATTTAAATGATGTAATCATTCATCAGAAGTCTACAAGAGGAGGAAACTTTACCGTTATTAAGGCCGAAAAAGGAGAACTAGTGGGAAGTACAGACTCTCAAGTACTATCGCTAATATTAACCAATGGAAATTATTACGATGAGATTCAACCTACAGATCCTTCAAAACGAGTAAATAAGCCATTTGCTAAAAGTTACTTTAAAGAATATACTATCAATATAGATTTGTCCAATTTCAATAATGTTGATTTAAGCGATGAGAATTATCGAAATTCTCAGAACATGTTGAAAGCATCAGAATTGAACCAAAGTATAGACTCTTTTTCTACTTCTTACAACAATGAAAAAAGAATATTTGCAGATGTAATGTATCGTAGAACGGGAGCTACAACGGTAAATACCAATTACACTCCAAAAGATACTACGGTAGATTATGGAAGTTCTGTTTTGGAACTTTATGAACCTCAAACAAAACTGCAGATCGTTAATTTAGCCTTAGGAACAATTAATGCCGGAATTTCTAATATTACCGTGAAAGAACAGGAATTTAAAGGCTCTGCAAAGCAGTTAAATAAATTTGAAATCGCCTTGCATGAAAAATTCGCTCTATCTATAGCTTGTATCGTACTATTCTTTGTTGGTGCACCTTTGGGAGCAATTATTAGAAAAGGTGGAATGGGCTTGCCTATTGTAGTAGCTATACTAATATTTCTCACCTATCACTTTATTGGAATTTTTGCTAAGAACAGTGCAGAAGATGGAAGTATGAGTCCGTTTCTGGCCACTTGGATCTCTACTTTTATAATGCTGCCCTTAGGAATCTTCTTTACCTATAGAGCAACTACAGATCAAGGCCTGTTAGCATTTGGTAATTTGATACAACCTTTTTCCAAGCTTTTCAAAAAACTCGGCCTTATTAAGAAGGAAACAAAATAGATTAAATATCTTTGCAGCCTGAAAAAGAATTAATTGCTATGCCCGAGACTGCACAAAATCAAAACAAAATTAAACTACACTCAATAAAAGAAGCCATTGATGATATTCGCAATGGTAAGATTATTATTGTGGTAGATGATATAGACCGTGAAAATGAAGGTGATTTTCTGGCTGCTGCCGAGATGGTAACTCCAGAAATGATCAATTTCATGGCTACTCATGGAAGAGGTCTAATATGCGCTCCTATAACCGAAGAGCATTGTACAGATCTTAAGTTAGACATGATGGTGGGTAATAATACCGACCCTATGGAAACTGCTTTTACTATCTCTGTAGATCTAAAAGGAAAAGGAGTTACTACTGGTATTTCTGCTGCAGATAGAGCTAAGACCGTTCAAGCATTAATAGACCCTAACACTAAGCCTCAAGATCTAAGTCGCCCAGGGCATATTTTCCCTTTAAAAGCTAAAGAAGGTGGAGTTTTAAGAAGAACTGGCCATACCGAAGCTGCTATAGATTTTGCTAGATTAGCTGGATTTCAGCCTGCAGGAGTGATTGTAGAGATCATGAACGAAGATGGTACCATGGCGAGATTACCTCAGCTTGTGGAAGTTGCAGAAAAATTCGATTTAAAATTGGTATCTATAGAAGATCTTGTTGCATACAGAATGCAACATGATTCTTTGATCGAGAAAAAAGAAGATTTTGATATTGAGACTCGTTTCGGAAAATTTAGATTAAGAGCTTACAAACAAACCACCAATAATCAGGTTCATATTGCGCTAACTAAAGGAAATTGGAGCCCTAAGGAAGAAATTATGGTAAGAGTGAATTCTACTCTTATCAATAACGATATTCTTGGAACGCTGACCAATAATGCCGATAAGAAGTTGGATGACATGTTCAAGGCTGTAAATGATGAAGGTCGTGGTGCGATTGTTTTTATCAATCAAACCAGTCAGTCTCTTAATTTGCTAAACAGACTCGGAGAACTAAAGGAAAGACAAAAACGAGGAGAGATGAAAGCTCCTCCTGTAATTATGGATAATAAAGATTTTGGAATTGGAGCTCAGATCCTCCATGACTTGGAGATCCATAAGATCAAATTATTATCTAATACCCAACAAACCAAACGTGTTGGAATGATTGGGTATGGATTGGAGATCACAGAATACGTGAACTACTAAAAATAAAATTAAGCCTTATTCAAGGTTAATATTCTATAATTACGTCGTCCAATGGGCGACGTACTTTTTTAAAGCTGGAAAATTGGTCGTCTTCAGCTCTATAACCTACCGGTAATACTAATACTGAATGTAAATTATGTTCTTCCAGTTGTAGTAATTCATCATATTTTTCCGGCATAAAACCTTCCATAGGGCAAGAATCAATTTCTTCAGCAGCGCAAACTGTAAGCATGGTACCTAAAGTAAGATACGCCTGATTGATTGCCCAAGTATTGATCTCTGCCTTAGTTTTCACCTTAAAGTCCTTCAATAGAAAATCTTTAAAAGGACTAAGAACCTCTTCCGGAGTTTCTCTTATATGTTTTACTCTTTTAAAGTAATTCTCAATAAACTCTTCGCTTATCTCCCTTTCAATACAAATTACAAATAAGTGAGAAGCAGTATCTACTTGATTCTGATTATAAGAAAAACCTTTTAGCTGCGTCTGCAATTCTTTATTATGAATAACCAACAGCTTTAAAGGCTGTAATCCATACGAAGTTGCAGTAAGGTTAAAAGCCTGTTTTAAAGTTTCTATCTTCTCCTGAGGCAGGATCTTTTCTGAATCAAATTTTTTAGTGGCATAACGCCATTGTAAGGCTTTTATATTAGCCATATTGTAAAGTTTTAAATATTATTGCAAAGTTAAGCAATGTTAAAAGGAAGACAGGCGTTAGTTGATAAATTAAACCAATCTTACCAATATTAATAGCTACATTCGGCCATTTTTAAGACAATATATTTAACTTGGGATATGAGACGATTAAAAAAGATTCTTTTTACGCTCTTTCTTAGTGCTGTGTTTTTAATGTTGATCTTATTTGGGATTAACGCATATATAAAAAAAGACACCGCTTCTATGCTTTATAGAAATATGGAAAGCATTCCACATACTTCCACTGTCATTGTCTTAGGGGCCAGTGTACATTCTGACGGAAAATTATCTCCCATTTTAAAAGACCGTGTAGATACAGCATTTCTACTGTTTGAATCGGGAAAAATCGATAATTTTCTATTGAGCGGAGATCATACTACAGATGATTATGACGAGGTAAATTCTATGAAAAATTATCTTTTAGGCAGAGGAGTACCACAAGACAAGATTTTATTGGATCATGCCGGCTTAGATACTTATGATAGCATGTATAGATCTAAAGCTTTATTTAACATGAAAAATGCTATTGTGGTTACACAAAGTTTTCATTTACCAAGATCTCTTTTTATCGCCAAGCATTTAGGATTAAACTATAAAGGATTTGCAGCCAAACCTGTAGAATATAAAGCTACTCACCAAATAATATTCAGAGAAAAACTCGCAAATATAAAAGCGATATGGGAAGTTATGCTGCATAAAGAACCTACTACACTCAAAAAAAGGGTGTAAAGTCTATTTGCTATTAGAATAACTTCACATCTCTTTTATCCCAATTTCACTATCTTAGGTTGACTAACCAACTAAATATTATGTATGTTACAATGGATACTTCATATAGTTATTGATGCTATTGTGCTCTTAGGAGCAGCTAAGATGATGACGAAAGTTCATCTTAAAGGATTTAAAACTGCTCTTATTGTTGCACTTCTTATAGGAATTTTAAGTTTCTTTCTAAGCTGGATACTTACTGTTGTTCTAAATGTAGCCACTTTAGGGATCTTCTATTTCTTAGGCTTAGGATTTATTATTAGAGTAATAGTGTACGCTATCATTATTGAACTGGCAGATCAATTAAGCAAAGATTTTAAAACCATTGGCTTTGTAACTTCCATATGGCTGGCTGTTATACTTGCGCTTGTTGGTGCTTTAGTAGATGCCATTCTATTTTAAAATATTTAATTCACAATTTATAAGCGCTTCAAGTAATTCTTGAAGCGCTTTTTTATTCATATCACAACTGTCTATGAATTGATCTAATCTTAACCTTTACTGGAAGCATATAGAGTATATTTGAAGCTTTTAAAACCTACTATGATAAAATTGATTGTGACTGATATGGATGGAACCTTGCTTAATGATAAGCATCAAATTCATCCAGATTTTTGGGAGATTGAAAAGGAGTTGACCAACAGGGGGATTATGTTCTCTGTGGCAAGCGGAAGACAATTTTATAATCTTGAGAGCAAATTTGAAAAGATTAAAGATCGCATGCTCTTTTTTGCTGAAAATGGCACCTATGTGGTATATAAAGGAAAAGAAATTTATCTGAATCCTTTAAAAAGAGATGATGCGAATAAATTTATTGAAATTGGAAGAAATCTTGAGCACACTCAATTGGTACTTTGCGGGAAAAATTCAGCGTATGTAGAAACTAAAGATGAGAGTTTCTATAAAGAGATCAAACAATATTACGAACGTTTAGAAGTGGTAGATGATCTTACCAAAGTAGAAGATACCATTTTAAAAGTGACGCTATGTAATTTTAATGGCGTAGAAGAAAATACATATCACCATTTTAATGATTACAAAAATGATTTTAGGGTAGCAATAGCAGCAAGTGTTTTTATAGATATCACCACACTTAACGCCAATAAAGGGAATGCTATTAAAGGTGTTCAGAAAGAGTTGAATATTACTCCCGAAGAAACTTTAGTTTTTGGCGATTACTTAAATGATCTGGAAATGATGCAAAATGCAAAGTTTAGTTATGCAATGAAGAATGCACATCCGGAAATTAAAAGTGCCAGTAAATTCATCACTAATTTTGATAATAACGAAAACGGGGTTCTTAGAACAATTGAAGAACTAGGGCTCCTAAAAAATTAGCAATAAAAAAAGGTTCGCATTAAATTGCGAACCTTTTTTATCTTATCAAGATTTAATTATAAGTAACTACTGTTCCTTCATCTAAAGTCAACTCCTTTTCCAAATCATTAGAATCTATCGTCTTCAAATATTCGTTATATTTAGCAACGTAGTCCTTTAAAGTATCCATTTCATCATCTCTAAGGTTATTATTTAACCTGTCATTTACAAGTTCTAACCACGGAGCTTCATTCTTATAATCATATTCGCCAAAAACCATAAAAGGAGTTCCGTTTTTTACGATCTTTTGTCCGTTGGAATTCAACTCCCACTGTTTCGCCCAATCATAAATATATTGTGCATCATCCATTTTCAATCTAACACAAGCGTGGCTTGCAGGATATCCGGGTAAAGAATACTGGTGTACTCCTACTCCTTCAAAATTCATAAAATTAAAATAGTATGGTAATTTCCATGCCTCATCTACAGTGCTTATCTTTTCTCTAGCTTTGTAATTCCCATAATGCAAGCCATTAGGAGTTGGGGTAGTTCTTTTACCGGAACTTATTGGGCCCCATTTCACCAATTTGCCATTTTCGAATAAAGCAAAAGCTTGTATTCTTTGTGCAATAAGAACGGTCTTAGGTATGGTATTTAAAATTTCCATGTTTTTTGGAAATGGAGAATATGCGTTTATGTCTTCTAATAAAGTATCTGGAATAACTAAATTGGTTTTTGCTCTAACTCGAGTTGGATCTATTCTATTAATAGCAAAGATCATTTCCCTCTGTTTCGTATTATATTTGGTGTTGAAACTATCTATTAACGCAGTTGTAGCTAAAGAATCTATTCTATAGTTAATAACTAGCTCAGGTTCGGGTTCTGGCTCTTCTACTTTTTTAATAGTGTCTACAGTTTTATTCTTATCGGTAGCATCAATCTTTTTATCAGCTTGATTTCTATTACACGAGATCCCCAATAACATGAACATTGTTAGTGCCGGGAGGATCAAATTACTATTTGAGATTTTATACATAAATTAGGTTGTATCGAATTTTAAGTAAAAGAAATAGTCGTGCCGAATTTGATTCTAATGTCAGGCTTATTTTCTAAGCTATATAAAAGTTTCTACTGTATTTTGAACTACTTCTCTTTCAAAGAGCCAAACTAGATAAAAAGCATACTACTTTTGGTTAAAGGATTTCCAATTATTTGATAAAATTTCCTTAACATTAAAAAAAACACTGATTTAACTTAAATTTTAGGTCATTATATTTAAAATCTTTTAGCTTGCGCGTCTTAATTATAAATCAAAAACTAAGATCATGTTGAAATTGATGAAAATGAAATTAAGTTATGTTGCCTTAGCTGCGGGATTACTTACTGCAGGAACAGGATATGCACAAACGCCACAGCCGGCAATGCAACAGCAACAAAACATTAGTGTAGATGATGCTGAATTGGCAAAATTTGCAGATGCATTTAAACAGATGCAACAAGAAAGCCAAAAGATCCAAACTAAGATCATGGAGAATTTGAAAGAGCGTAACATGGATGTAACTACATTTAATGAAATTCACCAAGCTAAAATGGCCGGGACAGAACCTACCGCTAGTGAAGAAGATGTAGAAAAATATAACGATGCCATAGAAGATGTTGAAGACGCCCAAAAAGATTTTCAAGATGATATGGAAGACATGGTAAAAGATGCCGGTTTTACTTTAGATAGATATAAAGAGATAGGAAAGGCTTTACAAACAGATAGAGACCTTCAAATTAGACTTCAACAAATGTTGACTCAAGAGTAAATCTCTTTTTCAATAAAATAAAAAACCTCCTGCAATTTAAAGGAGGTTTTTTTTATTCTAAAATCCAGCATACATAGACCAATAGAAGCTTTTCTATTTAAAATACTTCAATAAAACAAAGATTATTTTAATATATTTCAAAATATAACTGAAAATAATTGAATTGTCTCTAATTAAAATGTATCTTTGTCCAAATTAAATTTATATATAATGAATAAAGGAACTGTGAAATTCTTTAACGACTCTAAAGGATTTGGATTTATTACAGACGAAGAATCAAACAAAGAATATTTTGTACATGCAAATGGTCTTGTTGATGAAATTAGAGAAAATGACGAAGTTACATTTGATCTAGAAGAAGGAAGAAAAGGATTAAATGCAGTAAACGTGA